>Ga0247778_1000167_pt1 | contig 115640 bp, 121 predicted proteins | sample UWRJL049202B5_FD_179939 | JGI IMG/M metagenome (GOLD analysis project Ga0247778, IMG submission 179939) | Plant litter microbial communities from Arlington Agricultural Research Station in Wisconsin, United States - UWRJ-L049-202B-5 | ecosystem: Environmental > Terrestrial > Plant litter >... | reverse complement strand
GAGGGGAAAAAAAAAAAAAAAAAGAAAAAAAAGAAAAAAAAGCATAAAAAAAAAAAAAGAGATAAGCAAGTGAACAATGCCAAATTTACTGGGTTGTTACCCCATCCTCATCGGCCACATCTGGAGCTGTATGATTGTGACATGTGGTATAGCCTAGCTGCTAGAAATGGGAGAATGCCCATCCTAATCGGTCAGATCTGTAGGTAGACTACTCGATGAAATGGAGGAGGCTTGCTAGTCCTCAGCCATCCATTTGTTTTGCTTGGCATTTCCTTATTTCAATATATAAAGGAGACAGTTGAAGTTGCGAAGTTACGCCGGCATCTTGGGTTCATTGGATGTATGGTGGAGCGGAACGGCGGCGGGATCTCTTGGCGCCGCCCAAACTTCTCCCCGCCACCAAACCTCCAACATTTCTAAAGCAATTGAAATCCCACATCTCATGTCCTCGACCCTCTGACATGTCGGCAGCCTCCTTGCGCCTTGTGCGCGCCTTTCGAGCTCCCACTAGGCAAATCTTCCTCTCTCAATCTCGGCCCATCCTTCCTCGGAGCTCGCTCCAGCTCACGCGCCCCGCGTCAACGGCAGCTACAGAAGCAGGATCACTCGTCACCCGACTCAAGAACATCCTCTTTGGGACTTCCCTCTCCCTCTTTGCCGTATTTGGCTACCTCTACATCACTGATACAAGAGCCAGCGTTCACCAATGGCTTGCGGTACCGGCATTGCGGTATATCTACCCCGACGCTGAAGATGCGCATCATGCGGGAACAGAAGCTTTAAAAGCTCTCTACTCCTTCGGCGTGCATCCCCGAGAACGGAATTTAAAAGCCCAAGACACGAAAAAGGTGGATCTAGGCGTTACGGTGTTTGGGCAAAGGCTGCAGAATCCAATTGGGACATCCGCGGGTATCGATAAGCTGGCAGAGATCCCAGATGCGCTGTTGGCATTGGGACCTGCGATTGTGGAGGTAGGAGGTGCAACGCCGTTTCCTCAGGATGGGAATCCCAAGCCACGAGTTTTCCGATTGCCCAGCCAAAGCGCTTTGATCAATCGATATGGACTTAACTCACTCGGCGCAGAAGATATGGCTATGCGGTTAAGAGAACGAGTACGATTGTTTGCGTATCACAACGGTTACGGTATTGGGCAGGATGCCGAGGATTTGGTCCTCAATGGTGGGGCCGGAGTTCCACCCGGGAGTTTGGTGGATGGGAAGTTATTGGCTGTACAAGTGGCTAAAAACAAGTTCACGAAAGACGAGGATATTGAAGCTGTGAAGAAGGACTATGTCTACTGTGTGGAGCAGCTAGCACCTTACGCCGATATTTTGGTGGTCAATGTCAGCAGTCCAAATACCCCAGGACTAAGGACATTACAAAGAGTGGAACCTCTGACAAGAATCCTCGAGGGCGTTGTTGGTGCTGCGAAATCCGTGAACAGGAAAACGAAGCCCAGGGTTATGGTCAAGGTTTCACCAGATGAGGATCAAGATGAGCAGATTGAAGGTATTGTGGAGGCAATCTGGAGAAGCGGGGTTGACGGCGTAATCGTTGGAAACACGACGAAGCGAAGACATAATCTCATTCCTAGCCACGTGGATTTGACTCCAAAAGAAAAGCAAATACTGGACGAGCAAGGCGGTTTCTCAGGTCCGCATATGTTCGAGCGAACTTTGGGATTGGTGAAGAGATACAGACGTCTCTTAGATCAAGGTCCCCCACCACCTCCTGAAGACAAGGAGCCTACAGAGCAGCCTAAGAAGGATGATGGAATCGCATCTACTATCACAGACAAGATACAGTCAGTGAAAGAATCAGTGACCGAATCCCTCACTGGATCAGCAGGAGCAGGCTCCGCCGAGGTAGGAAGCGGAGGTCTTGCAGGCCACGAGCAGAAAGTGATTTTCGCCACAGGCGGTATCACGAATGGAAAGCAGGCTCTAGAGGTATTGAATGCCGGGGCTAGCGTGGCACAGATATACACTGCGTTGATTTATGGGGGCGTTGGTACGGTTTCGAGAATCAAAAAGGAGATGAAGGAGGAGATTCTGGCGAAATAGATCTCTGTTTTGGGCTGGGTGTACTTAGCAAAATTGTACAAAATTCAATTGAACATACATTACCCGTGTCCCTGAGGCTTTGGAAGTCCAGCTTCGTTGGTGCTGAGCTTGCGGCCTCTCAAATGTCTTTTCTTGTTTTGGGTCTTGTTGTTGAGTTCCTGTTTTCTTTAATATACGCACCCAACCAACAATTGTGTCGAAAAAGGGCAACAATTTTTAAGATTATAACTTGGAGTTCTTGGGCTGAAAATCTGTTTTGTGGGTAATAGAATATTAATCTAGGAAGAGAATGAGGCAAGTCCGGCTCCCGGTGTTTGTGTCAATGGCGGCTAGTGGCCGTCTCCGCGTTACGAAGGCGTCCTTGTCCTAGTATTTGAAAACTTTGCGCCTTTTGGATGGTCTTTGAAGGTTGGATCATTTTACATTTTGATAAAAATTGAAAGAAAGACGCGTTGTGTCGCGTCGAAGTCACATCAGTCACGTGGAATGCGGGGTCATTTTGGTTCTCGTGTCTTTGGATCAGGACTCAGCTTCATAGTCATTTCTTGCAGTCTTCAGATCGAAGCAATTTCAGTTCAGAGGCAAGTTGGCTCCGTGGGTGGGTCGATCACGAGTTGGTGGCTTCGCAGAATGTCTCCAGAAGGGGTTTAGTGATTCGACGTGCAGCTAACCCCTGGATGACCCGAACGCCACAATCACGAGCTGAGCCCAAGTGAGGCATTATGCAAACATTCAGAGGAGAGGGCTGCGAACTGTAAGAGAAGAACGAAAATGCTGCCAGAAAAATGCTCTCAATGAGGGAACTGTCTCCGCGAGGCAGCCTGGGTGGACGAACCAAACCTCCGACTGACCCTTCCCTGAGCGTTGAATTTTTGGCTGAGACTTCTTATATGAACTCGATCGTTAACTTACATCGGAACTCTCCCTTCGTTGTATTTTGAATTCACTTTCTGGCGGGACATCTTTCGATTTCGTGTCCTTGGATTAGGCTTGAGATTGGTACTAGCTCCCCGAATTCTCGAGATGCGGTTCTCAAAGGAGAACGCTGTTTCCATCGTTCATGTTGTCTTCTATACTCCAGCTTTGGTTACAAGCATACTCCTCTGCCTTCGTCTCACCTGGCACCCTTTCGGCGGTTGGTTCTTTCTCTTCCTATTCTCCCTCATCCGCATCGCAGGCGCCATCGTAGACCTCGCACAAATCGCCGGCCCAAGTTCGAAATCACTCCATACCGCGGCTGTTACTCTGGGCTTCGTCGGAATCTCATCGTTGCTACTCGCCACTCTCGGCCTCATAATTCGAATCAGACGTATCATCACCGAGAATCATCCAACATCGATCAAGCCTTTATATTTGGGAGTAATTTGGTACTGCAATATTGCTGCTTTCGTTCTATACCTGAGGGGTGGAATATTTTCCGGGGAGAAAATGGACAAAACTGGCAGCATTCTGACCCAGGTTGGGGTTGGTATTTCCAGTGGCGTGTTTGTTTTCATGTTCATCATAGCATGCGTGCTACTTCGCCATCGATCGCACGCCGATATCAAAGAGCAGACGTTGCACGCTGCGGTGTTAGCGTCAATGCCTTTCCTCCTCGTTCGACTTCTGTACGCTGCTCTGGTTGCCTTTTACAAGAGGAAAGGGTTTAACGTCGACGATGGAAATGCCATCTCAGTGATTTTCATGTCAGTGATGCCTGAGATTATTGTGGTGTTCATCTATACAGTGGTCGGATTCAGACTGCCTCGACTTCCAATGGAATCAAACCACAAACGCAAGCATAGGGAGTGTCAGATTTGGCAGAGATGGACTTCACGATCGATAAGTAATAAGAAGCAAGTATCTTGATGTATGAAACACTGGGAAATGACGGACTTCACTGTTCACTGGGATGCTTTTCGCTGGGCAATCAAGTGTATCGAGAAATAGTACCAACGTACTCTTTAAAACGCCCTTCATTGTCTGAATATATGATATGATAAAACAATCCACCTATCAAATTTGCCTGGCCAGTCCGCCTTAGAGCCATCCAGCATGTTGTCTTGTCACGCTAGCCCGGGGGGATCCTAGCCAAGTGGCTTGCAGCTGACAGGGGAGATCATCGACTTGCATTCAAAAGCTCAGCCTGCCCCTCAATTATTTTCTGCCTCGTCAATTCAGTCAGAGCTCTCTTCACTATCGTCCCATGCCCATATTCAGAAACACATAATATCCCCCGATTGCTACGGAAGTACACCTATACTCCGCCTTCCCGCTTTGAATGCCAAAATGGTGGGAGTTGCTCACCGTTCCAAGTCATGTATTACTTGCAAATCAAGAAAGATTGCTGTGCGCGATGCCCTTCCTTTAAACTTTCAGTTTTTGCTAATGTGACGTGCTAGTGCAGCCAGGAAAAACCTCACTGTAAAACCTGTGCGAGATCAAATCGGGAGTGTGCGGGGTATAACAATGACCGAATTTTCCTTCCATATGGACCTAAAAAGTCACGAACGACGGAGCTCAAAGGCCCGGAGAAGAACCTCACACTATCGGTATCAATGAACCGTCAAGACAAGCTGGAAAAAACAACAAAACTTGAACCAATCAGCTTCGCTGAAGTGAACGCATCAGATAAATTGACCCCGCAGCAGATACTATCCGCATCTGATGATCTGAGAGTCCGCATAGTCGAGCGTTCAGTGCCCACTAGAGACGCATTCACGTCGATATGGAACATCAAGTCTCCAACCACTCGTGCGGTTTATCGCGATCAGATTATTGGAGAGTTCCTGTACGTCTACCTCCCAAATACAAAGACAGGTCCTGGGGACGGAAGATCAAAACGCGGCAATTGGTTGAGGTGAGAGAACCCCCGATTAATCGTGCCCAACTTTCCAATCAACATGAATTACAGCTAATGCTTTGGCCTGTCCCAGCATGCTTCCTTCTCTGCCAAATATCACCACCGCTCTCGAAGCAGCCACTCTAGCCGTGTGCACAGCGAAACTAGGACGCGTTCACAATGATTCGAGTCTTGTGCGAGAAAGTCTGAAGTTCTATACTCAGGCCCTCTGGGAAGCGCAAAAGGCTCTGTTCAATTCGACCTTAATGTACAGGGAGGAGACGCTCGCAGCGTGTATGCTTCTCATTATGTATGAGGTTTTGGAATGCCCGGACCATACGTTCAACGCGTGGAAGAACCATTTGGATGGATGCGCGAAGCTTTTTGAAGCTAGAGGGCCCAAAGGTAGATAAATATCCGGGGAACCGTATCAAGAAATGAAAGCTGACACTCGAAATTCTCGCAGCCTATTCTTCTGACTTTGGTCATCAAATCTTCCTCTCATTCAGTCAGATGGAGGTAGCGTTCTGTCCATGCTTATGTCCAAAGAATTGAGTACTGATAAGTAAAACTTCAGATCCAGAAGGCCATTACGGAACGTAGATCTACATTTTTGTCGCAGGACGACTGGGTTAGTTTGCCTTGGCGAGGCTATCAAAAACCTCTCGCGGCCCACCTCTTGGATCTGACTGCGAAAATGTCCGGAGTTGTTGAGTCAGGATACAATTTACTCTACCACCGGAAAGTGCCACTCGAGCCCTCGGATCTGCAAGCTCGAATTCTCGAAATTATAGATCAAGGTTGGAAGCTTGATATTCGACTTCGTTCTTTCTACAATAGATTTGAAAAGGAGACTTCGGGTCCCGTTTACTGGGCTGAACTTTCAAAATTCGCAGTATCCTCAATTGAAAGTCCTGCCCTTCGAGCCATCTTCCCGGTGTCTTTCCATTTTCCCGACATGGAAACAGCCCATATTTGCTTGCTATACTGGGCCACTCTATCGATACTATGGTCTGGTATGGGCTTCTTGTATAACGTGATTGCTGGTTTTCAGCTCCATATTGTGTCTGAGGAGTCACCTTCTTCAGGGGAATCGCAGGGTAGCAGTGTGCGGGGGTTCGCAACAGCTAACCTGCCACCTCTGAAGCATCGCGCAGATGTCGCGGCGCTCGCCAAAAATATTTGTCAATCCGTGGAATTTTGCATGCAAGATGGGCTTGGAGCTTCTCCGACAACAATTGTGTTTCCGTTGAAGGTTGCAATCGAGACACTACACTCTTCGCCTGATTGTGGTCGCGAATTGGCATGGGCTGAAGCGGCGTGGGAGAAGATTCATGGGACGGGAATACGGCTTTTGAGCCACTTGGGGGATCATCTGACTACTCGTTCTTACTTGCCAGGGTGATTAAAAAGGCTCAGTGAGGGAATTGGAATTTTTGGAAGGCCAAGCAGAATCTTGAGCCCCTTTTGAAGCGAGACGTTGATTATTCAGGGGTTGGCTGCGCTAAGCGAGAAGGGCAGTCACCCTTCACCGGCACGTTTGATGAGGCAAATATAGTCTTACATCTTCCAAGCAGCTATTTCTGATAGAAAGAACTACTATGTGAACGACTAATCATAAATGAGTAGACTTGGTCATTTTCAGGCGCTTACACCCACCACATAACATCGCTGAGGTAAGCAACGGAATTAAGCTTCTAATCCCGGGATCAGCTCAACCTCATCCGGACTTACGTAAATTGCGAGCCTTTTCAACGAGTTGACTTCATTGAGACTTGTGAATTGGCCAGAAATCTTTTTATTGAACTATATGAACCATCATGACATTTCCAAGCTCGGGATGTTCAACTTGCAAGCAACGACGAATCAAGGTACGTATCTGTTCGAAGTTCCAGCCACACCGACTAGCTAACCTGGCATTGCAGTGCGATGAAGCCCAACCTGTTTGTCAGAAATGTGCAAAGGCTCAGCGAACATGTTCTGGTATGAGACCGCCAGGCTCCGTAGTCCATATCGAAAATTCTTATGCCAGCGGTAAAAGGAAGCGTCCTAGAGGACCCCGCTCCACGCGAAAGACAGAGCTTATGAGCAATCCGAATTTCATTTTTCCGTCGCCAATCATCGACCTGAGAACTCAAGCTATCACCTATTACTTGAATTACCATTTGCAAACTTTCCCGGATGCTTTGAATTACTCAAAAAGCGTTTCGGATGAGTTCTTAGCGGTGTGGAAATCCAGACCAGAATGTCCCATCCTCGATCTAGCGATATCTTCCATGGCCCTAGCGGTCTTTTCAAATACGCAACACCATCCACCAGCAGCTCTCGAAGCTTCTGCAAAATACCAACAGCTTTTGCGGAGAACTCAAAAGACAATTTTATCCTTGGATGAAGCGACTGTGGATACCTGCCTTCTTTCGATCTTTTTCATGGCCCGGTATGAGCAAGCTGCTCATGAATCCGACTTTTTTGATATTGTGAAAATTCCGAGCTTCGCGCATCATGATGGAACATTAGCAATCTTGAAGATCTGGAAATATCATTTGAGTCATAAACATCCTGCGTCAAATATCATCAAGCACAGTAGACGCGGGATGATCAGATCCGCGCTACTCAGAAAGAACTCGGTCCCGGAATGGCTGCACGACGGATCCGCTTTCGGCGAGCAAGGCTTAGAACTCGAATACGATTGTATATCTATACGAATAGCCAACCTACGCAACCAAGTGTCCATGCTTCTCAAAGAGGCCGGCAGCTCACAGCCAGCCTCTCACGAAGTCATTGCGGCAGCTGAGGAGCTCAGTGGAGACGCCCGCGCCATTGACACAGCACTTCAAGATTGGATGTCCCATTTTCCAACCGAATGGGCTCAGCGAGAGCACACTTTACCGAGCAGCTATGATCTGCCCTCGAGGGACTTCTATTACCCAATCGTATTCAGTTACTCGCGTCCAGCCTACGCTGCGCCTTGGAATCATTATTACGCCATGAGACTACTCATCAATAGCACACGCTTGAGGGTCATCAACGTGAGCCATTCGAGCTTCGACGATTTTGCTTGTGACCTACGTTCAGAATGCCTCTCCCACATTCAAAGCATGGCAAATGGCTTGGCATCTAGTTTGCCCTTTTGCCTTCAGAAATTTAGAGTCACGGATCCAACAGGCTCGTCTTCTGACCGAGATTCAATCGTACTGAATGCGAACGACGACGTCAAACCGTTTCTCAAAACTAATCTGACGGTATGGCCTTTGTCTATCGCTTCGGGCCTCGGAGACATGGATTTTGACCAGGACTTGAGGTTCTGGTTTAGAGACGAACTTTCACATCTTGGGAGAGTGATAGGCGACAGAGTTCTTGAACGTTCTGATGCTATTCAGTGGTTTGAATTTGACAGGGACTAGGTCAATGATATATTTATGATCATCTAGAACATCTTGTATGACCCCAGTAGTTTCGATACCCACTTTGCACTATCATCGAATGAGATTGATAAGCTGTGCAACTAGGTGGGAGGCAACTCAAATAAACCACGTATTCTACGTATCTCTTTCATCATCCACGATGGGCACACTCGCCATGGCGTAGAGTCATCAGTAATAATTGTCTTCCAGGTTATTCTAGAATGTCCAACGATATCATATTTCAAACGGGAGACCCAGCATCCAATTGAGTCGGCGTCACGATAAAATAAATTATCGATATCGCTGTTCATGAATCTCTCCCATACATATACTGCATCTTCTGTGTCAGGAAGAGACTTCGATGTTACTCTTTCGACTTTTCCAAAAGCGCTAGGCACGCCTTCAGCCCGGAAGAACAGGAGCATAATAGCGAGCGATAAATCGCAAATGGAGGATGGGAGAGACACATTCTTTATTCCACAAAAGCCTCTGAGATTCCGGATAATGCGGTGCTTCCTCAACCGTCTGTCTAGACGTACTTCTATATGGGTGTTGTCCCACCCGAGATTTTCATTGCGTAAATTCTGATTGAAATACAATCCGATATTGTATAATGACTTAAAGTCAAAGTGGATAGTGTTTCGTATAGCATTGAAATAAAGTTTCGGACCTGCGTTGAGCTGAAGGAAATCCGGATTCATCCGAAGTGTAGCTTCGCGACTTTCTACATTGGCACCGAGCGTTCCAAGCGGTTTGCAGTTACCGCCCAGCCGTAAATAAAATCGAGCTTGTAACCGTGGGCGGTAGCTTTCCTCCCGTATCGCGAATAATTTAGCCCCAAAGTCTACAACAATGTGATCATCTGTAGGAATTTTGGCTGCTTCCTCCCAAATTAGGAGTCGAATATCAGGTGGAAAACACGGGAACAGTTGGAAAGTTTTCATTTTCCAATCAGCTGATAGCTCGAATATCTGATAGAATAGATTAGAGGATATCGTTCGAGTTTGTTGGGAACAATACTAACGTGTCAAAAAATCTCAGATTTGACTTGTTCAGTGCGTTGTAGAACAATGTAAATGTTCCCCCACTGTTTTCGATGATATCGAAGCCTATTATCTTGGCCAATAATTTGGCTTGTCGGCAGGCAGTTTCAATAGTCTGATATCTTTGATTTGCCCACCAGATGCCGTGAGCTTTATCAGAACAGGCGGTTGCAAGATTTCGAACAGAGATTTGGATATTTCGGAGAAAGAATTTAGGTATCTTTAAGATTTTGTCATGTTAATTGGTGCCGTCTCACTAATTTAGCGTCAAGTCTTTTCTGGTATCTAATACTTTGGGGCCCAGAGAAGATTAGGCTTTTTCTGGTTCAGGGTCACGTGTGCAGTCTTTTGGTTTGTTACTGGTGTGCTCTTTTTTTTCAAAGACAGCTTTGTATTGTTTCTATCTATGTTCCTTCGGCTGAAAGATCTTTATTTGAAAGCACCTGCTGCCTATTCATAACTACTCATTCAGTTGATTACCCCCTTCGAGATACTGCCCGTAGTATAACTGCCATAGCAAAGTTATCTGCTTCCTCCTTCCAATCAAGGTGATCAGGAAATTGACGGATCGTCACTGCACGGCTGTCACGACAGGCACCCAGGGTTCCTAAGTGCCGTGTCGCTGAGTCGACTCGCTCACCGTCCCCATGATAAGTGAGGCCTCCATCATATGTTACTTGCATATAGAGAAAGTCTCCGGGCAATTGGTACCAATGGTACTCAATGACTTGGTTCTCAGGGTCGCCAGCAAACCCCCAAATCATATTTTGAATCTCAGGAGGAAGCTTAGGGAAAAGCGTAAAAGACATGGTCATGATGTCTTGATAGACTAGTTTTGTGGGTTCGAATAGTTTGGAGAAAGTTGAGAGCTATTTGCCAGTAATTTATAGACAACTGAAGCTTGTTGTTCCATGGTTGAGAACAATATTCAGTCTTCAAGACAAGTAGATGTACATTGAAAAAACAACGAGTATTCATAAAACAATACTGTCAAAACCTTTCTAGGCCGGAAGTTGTTGACCAGATTCTGTTCTTGCAAAGTTTTGATTCCCATCTTCCGCCGTAATAACTTCACCTCCTGCTTTGGACGCCCGTCGACCATGGATTACCTTCAACCAACTTTAAGCCCGTTAAATGAAGAAATAAATAAATCATCAATGCTCTATCTGTCTCACAGCCATTGTAGCAGAACAAGCTGTGTATTGGGGTTGGACCACCAAGAACCTGCTGTGATAGATCCGATGACGGTTTTAGCGTTGTTCGTAATATGAAAGAAGAAATTTCCGCGATTGCAACTCTCGAGCAGAGGAGGCGGGCCGAGAGGAACCAACTCTTTCACTTTTCAGTATTCTGAAGTCACAGCGGCCATGATTGTACATCTAGTAGTCTTATAAATCATTCTCGTGAAATGGGGGATTATTACTTGATACTAATCACCGGCATGACAGTTCTATCACGGCAACACAGCGTCTCAGACTCTCCGGATTGTGGATCGCCCTAGATCTAGGAAGGAAATTACGACCTACTATCCAATGTGAGAATCAGATTCTGTCACAGCGAGGTGCACCGTAGCGCCCGTAGCGCCCGCACCACGGGCCCAGCCTCGTCTAAACGCTTAAAGAGCAGTCCTCGTATATAAGGACTGCTACCCACCTAGCTAGATTCTTTAGACCTTAATATATCCTCACTTTCAACCCATCCTCTAGGATCCATGAGTCTACCTTCCCTTCAACCTACGTGATAGATTCCCTTTTCGCCGGCCAAAAGAATGCTTTCAAAAGACAGAAGCAACAGGAAGTATGTGTGAACGAATCTAGTAAGACTATTCAATGTTCAGCTTGGTGCAGAACGTTTGAAAGAAGTCGATTTCTGGTATAATTCAAATATCTATTGAAGATTCAGGGCTCGCCCATCGAGACTCATTGTGATATTGTCTACTGCAGGCTCCGTAGTCGCTGTTCATACAGAAGTTGAGAGGTTTAGTGCATGGTAGTAGGGGTTTGGAAGAAAGATTTATCTCACTTTTCGACAAGTAATTCAGGCAGATTAAATTGTGAATATTCTCCTCCGAACTATAAATTTGAATACACCTCCAAGAAATTTGCATAAAATATAATACTGTTCCACTTCATGAGGATGATTTACCAAATTACATTGGAAGGGCGCCAGAACAGCCGCTATGGAGCATAAATTGAGGAGCCATTATTAGGTTATTCTCTGCACTATGCACGTGGCAAATGCAACTTTTGAATCGCCCATTTCGGCGTAAACAATAATGTGCATGCCTTGGAAAATGTGTTCAGTTGGTGGTAAAAAAAAAAAAAACCGGTGCACTTGAGATAGCAAGACTGGCCAAGGCGTGTTTGTTCACCAGCCATTCATAACATCCTTTTTTAAAAACAATACAACTCTTTTATTCATGGGTGAGATATGGAGTTTATTGTATTCGGATCAATCTACGGATTGATACTTTCAGTATCAAACTTTAACTTTTCTGATATTGTGAATAATTCTCTAACTTCCCATGGTAGCTTACCTCAGCGGTGGTGACTAGTACTGGATCTAACAACGTCATAATATCTCATTCCAAAAGAGTGATCCGAAGCTTCATAGGAAAGCCCCAAACAGAAGATCAGTTTGGCTCCCACCTGGTATTCTCTGACCATAGACCCTCCAAGTCCTCTCGGAACGCATCAGCTACAACAAAACTTCTCGCTGATATCTCTCCCAACATCTCCAAAATATCGCGCTTTTGTACGTCACACTTCGTTCTCGCCCCAGAAACCCTCAGAGGAAAGAACAGTAAGATCCCAGCCAAGTTCGTCTTGTTCAGTGCAAGTGTGGTATTTGTCAATATACCAGTCACGTGTGCTTGTACTTCATCCTCACTGAGAGATGGTGCCTGAAGGCGCAAGAACTGCGGCCGATAGTCGAAGATTCCGGAGAGGAATATGGATGATGCATGATAATAAGCCAGCGAGAGAGTATTTTGAGCCTGAAATTCCTCAGACTCGGTGAAAGCGGATTTTTTGAACATCATGAACCATGCTTCAAGCGACGTGCGGAGGCAGAACCCTTCTTGAGCGAGCGCTTGCAAAATAGGGTCCTGCTCTGCTGAGACGACTGCGAACTTTTCTCTGAAAACATCGAAGGTTCTGCTTTGATTTAGCAAACATCCTTTTTTCCACCGATGATACCCACCGGTAAGATAAAGATGCACAAGCTACCATCAGCTCCAGTAATGCCTCTTTCGGGTGCCAGTCTAGCCGAAATTCACCCTCCCAAAGTTTCTCAGTAAGACTTCTCCATTCCTCATGGCACAAAAAGGTATTCTCGTTGTAGATCAAAGCTCTACAGATTTCAAAGACTCGCATCGTAATGAAGAATGATCGTCCTCGACCAGTTCGGTGAGCATCAGGTCCTCGAAGCTGAAGAAGTTTCGAGGTACCATATAGAACATGGCGTACCCAGCCTTCACCAGACACATCATACATCAATTCGAACAGGCCAAGGAAGAATGTCGTCCATATCGTATGTTCGTTTGTCAGGATAGTGTTCCCCTCGATCTCGGCTTGGGTTGCAAGTACTGATGCTTGATACGCAGCCAGGGCCCGAGATTCAGTGTTTCTCTGCGATAGACAAACTTTTGAAGCATGGCTTCGGCTGATATCAAGTGCAGATACAGCAATGATCGCGTCGCACAAGCCCCTAGAAGATTGAAACCCCACTATCAACCCGTCCAGGTCAGGCTTGCTAGCACCAGTAAAGCTATTTCTTTTCATGAATGAAGTGAAGAAATGATCCAAAAGAATGCTATTGCCGTCGATGGGTACTTTTGCGTTCAATTCAAGTCCGGAAGATTCCGCAATTCTCATCCGAGATCCCGTCTTCGACGCCTTGGGCAAGCGACCGGGGGTTGAAAAAACGAAGTTGACCTCGGATATAGCCTTGACCGCCTGTGGAACACATTCGCGGCTTTTCTTGGTGCAGTATACGCATGGAACGCCGCCTTCACACTGCTTCTAGTTAGATTCAAGCGCATTGCAGGATGGGAGGGAATGACGACCTTAATTTTGCGTTGTGTGCAGGCTTGACAACGACTGCGTCTGTTTCTGCCGTCTTTGGGTCCAATCATAGTCTTAAACGGACACTTGAGAGTGAGAAGAAAGCAGAGGGAGGCCAGAAGGGGCGATGAATGAACGCACTCCCGTAGGGGGCCTTCGAATCTTAGTCATAGTGCATATCCGGCTTAAACGTAATATCCAAGCTGAATAGCAACCAGGGTGTACGACTCTGGTGTAAGAACGATTCTTCAAGAAATTGCTGATGGGGCTTTTCGTACACGTCGCACAAGATATCTGGAAAACGCCTGTTAGAGTGGGACGAGCTAGACCCAAAACGGCAATATTCGAACGCGAAAAGCACGGCCGCGATGTTACCTATCCTTCTTCATCACATAACAACAATGCGGTAAAAAGTTATTATATTCATCCAAGTAGATTCGATGGAGATGTCTCACATTTGTGCAGAATGGAGGATATACGAGCCACCTGACATTCAGCCCTCGTGAAGGGATTCAAATGAGTTCGACAACGCGGTTCCGCAGGCTTCAAATGAGTATTTGAAGGACCTCCTTTGCTGTTTATTATTCCACAAGCTTTTTTCATTCTTGAGACTGCAAGTCTCACATATAAATACCCCTATATTCTCACAATGATGTTCAATTCTATGACCCCTTTCGCCCACGGCCTCCTGCTGGCGACAGGAATCTTCATCGTGGAGTCAAATGCATTGTTGCTCCTTCCCAGGCCTACAGGTCAATACAACACCACTATGAGTACTCTGAAACTCACAGACAGGAGTCGAATCGATCCGTTCTCTCCAACCTCAGCCCAGCGAGCCGTCATGATATCCGCTTTCACCCCAGCGACCACGACTTGTACAGCATCAACTGTCTTCGGCTTCCCCAACAAGATAGCTGCTTTCGAAGACGAAGTCTTCAACGCCAGATTTGGAATACCACTTGGAACCTTCGAACAATTCGCTCTCGAAATCTGCAAACCCGCTGGTCAGCTCAGCCATCGTACGGCGCAGAAAGATACTCGGTCGAAATATCCCGTGCTTCTCTTTTCTGGCGCCAGTACAACATCGCGACTCTTTTATAACGCCGTTGCACAATCCGTTGCCAGTCATGGTTATATTGTTATCACAATTGACCACCCCTACGACGCAGACATCGTAGAGTTCCCCGACGGCTCCACCATTCTTGAAGGCAACATCACTACCGATGAGCAGATTGAGCTGTCTGTCAAAACTCGTGCTCAAGATGTCTCTTTCGTACTTGATCAGCTCAGCAATCGCTCTGTTACGACCCAACTTCTACCCAGCCTGAGCCATGCCGTGGATACGAAAAAAGCAGGAGTCTTCGGACACTCGCTCGGTGGCGCTACCGCCGGAGAGGCCATGCTCAGAGACTCGCGGCTTGTGGCTGGAATCAATTTCGATGGGTCGATGTTTGGCCCTGTGGTGGAACAAGGATTGAGCCGCCCATTCATTCTCTTCGGACACGAGAACAAAACACGTGCTGTGGAGTCGGATTATACTTGGGCGGCTATCTGGCCGAAGCTTACGGGATGGAAGCGAGAATTCGAGCTGAAAGGATCGCAACACTACTCATTCTCAGATGTTCCTAATTTTGCTAGCTTGTTGGGCTTGAGTGGCAACTCTTCTGAACCTTTGAGGGATATTATTGGTACGATTGATCATTTGAGGGCATTGGATATCATGACCGATTATACAGTTGCATTCTTCAACAAGTTTCTTCGAGGCCTGGATACGGGTGATTCATTGCTTGATGGGACATCTTGCAAGTACTTTGAAGTATCAATTGTGCCGTGATCTCAAGGCCAGGGTCAAATGTACGATCTGTCAAGCCGAATGACCTGGACTATGTGTGTTCCAGGCTTTCTCATTTTCAGGACTAGCAATCTCTTTAAGACTTGTAGTTTGTGCTTAAAAGAGGTACGGGGGCATGTTTTAGATTGAGCACGAAGTTCCTAGGAAAGTCGGTCAGCCATTCGAGGTAAAATGTCACTTTCAATTTCCAAAAGAGTTTTATGTAGGGATACACTAGTCGTGTGGTGAAATTCAATTGGGTTTCCACGCGTTCCTGTTCTGACTGTGACCTATGTGAGCGCTTATTATGGACTGATACCTTGCAATTCATAAGTATGAGCTCGCCAGCCCTTTTCCCTATCTTTCTTACCCCTCAGTCCCTACCAGCATTCCCCTCTTCCTCGAGCAATAATGATCAGAACCCCGCGTATATTCCATTCAAACCGATCATCCAGACAATCATCTTGGTGCACTAGCTTTCCGACGTATTTTTCAAGCTCAAGGACTCTTCGTTGTTCCAAAAGCTTGATCTGTTTTCGAACGTTTTCTGGGCAAATCAATGATTTTTATGATCCCCCATCAAACATCAGACCAAACCACGTTGAGGGCCAGAAAGGCAATCTTGTTGAGAACGGCGACGAAGAAGTGCGTTTATTTGCATTTCCGGTCAACTGGTGATATGTCGATGAGCTTCAAGCATTTCATCACGAATCAGATATTCGAACAGGCAGTCCAGCAAATAGATTTTATTTTAATAACCCCGATTCCATCCCCTTCTATACCCAATACAAAAAGACCGTGTCATAAATCATAAATCATCAAAGAGTGAAAACCCCGTTGCAAATCCCATTACCCCTTTCAAACTCCTTCCTTCATTTTCCATTCATTCATTCCTCAATCTCGTCATCGCAACTTCTCCGATTCAAGTCGAGCAGTAAAATGGCGAGATCATGGGAAACACTGGATACTCTTAACAGTCTGTGGCGGGCCAACAGCCCAAGTATTAGGCGCCGTGTTGACGAGCGTAGCCGGGAAATCCACGTAGACGATCTTGCAGGACGTGATTGCCGGGTACGTGGTTATGATATTGGAGATTGAAAGTGCGTTATCTGTTTCCCATTAGCTCTCATCCACCACCAATGTTTAACTCCACCACCTCTTCAAATTCAGAAAGGGAAGGGAAAACATACTAGTCTGAACCACACTCCCATCAAGCGGAACCGTCAAACTATACTTCGCGCCCGCCGCCCCATCAAACTCCACATTAATCGTCGTCACCGGGTTCGGGCTACTGCCCGTACATTTAATAGTTTTCACGGTTTGCGGGGGTCCGACGTTCCAGAGACCGGGGGCGATGAGGACGAGTGCTGGTGGGTAGTCTACTGTTTCGAGGGTGCAGCAATCTTTGACGTTGTAGCTTGACGAGATTTGGGAGATACTGAGTGCGTTGTCTGAAGGAAAATGTTGGTTAGTGGATGGAAAGGGGGGAAGGGGGAGGGGGAGGGAGACGAACTGGTGGAGACGGGTTGGTTGTTGAGGGGTACAGAGAGGGAATATTGGGCTCCGGCGGCGCCGATGAATGTTACTTGGACGGCTTGGAGAGAGGCGCCGTCGGGGGTTGGGAGGGCGCTGGCGGCTGTAAGGACAGCTGCTGCTGTGAAGAGGTTGGAGAATCTCATTGTGAATGATTAAATTTTTAGGTGGTGTTTTGAGCTTGTAAATGTGTTTTGGTAGTGTGGATGAGTTGGTGAGTGATAGGTTTGATGAGCGGCAGGCAAGGCTTTATACACAGGAGACTTGGGAATCTGATCTGAGGCAGCAGGGCTGAGCATCATGATGTTGATTGAAGCTGAGTCTTGCCGGGTTGACAAGTCAGTCTTGCATGATACGAAGTCGGATGAGTATCTGGAGCTGAGCTTTCCACCGTCTTGGAATCTTGACCACACAGAACGGATGTCTCATGATCATAGAGAACTTGTGTGCAAAGCCTTATGCTTAGCCATCTATCTGAGGCGCATCTGTACAGTTAGAGCCAATAGAGGGACTTTGCTGAGCCCATATGTTCGTGATGTACCGTGCCGCTCCGAGAGCCTGGTGAAGTCATTCGGTGAAAGCCGTTCTGGAAACAGTTAGATGCATGGGAGGCGGAATTCCGTGACTGTGATAAGTTCCCCGGTACTCGTACCCCCGGACTTAGCTGTGTAACTTCAATTATAAGCTTACAATTTGTCGAGGCTGGCAGGAATCCCAAGATCAATTGTAGATCATGATGTGCAGCTGCAAGTGTGGCGGGGTCAGCAGCGGGGTCATCCAATCCTTGCATGCTCGACAAATAGGAAATCGACCACGCCACACGAAACCTAGATAATCATTGGGGGTTTAATAGAGTGCATATGTTTCAGCCTTGAGAATATCAAGGTGGCGTTCGTGCATAATACAGGTGAGAGTCACACGACTCAAAAGGCTTAAGTCGCTACACATTTTTGAGCAGAACACGAAGCTGAAAACATGAGAGAGGTGTTGTGATAACACACTTAATGCGTTGTCTCAGAATATTAATGTTAGGTAATGGAAATAATATGAAAACCAGCAACGGTCGCAAGGCTTGAGAAATGCATTGTCAGTAGGTTGCGATACACGTGATTATCGTACTGGATTACTATCCCAGGTTGTGCAAGATGGGAACCGAGAGGATAGAAAGAACTGTTAATGAGGCTCGGGATATTGATCTGAGGATCATGATCGCCGGGCGCTGGTCTGCAGATGGAATATTGGAACAAGGCCAGTGAGCTTTGGCTATCCTCGGAGCACACTCGTACCAGAGACCACTTAACGTAGAATCTTGCAGTCGAGATATCGTAGACTCGACAGCCTAACACTAGAATTTCTGCCTTGATAGACATGCTCGTCCTAACTGGGACTTTACTAAAAAGCCTTCTAAAGGGCTTGATAGACCTTTGCCACGGCGGGATATAGAACTACCGATCTCGGAATTAAACACGAATAACAAGCTCGACAACATACAAAGCAGAAATGATAACTCGTAAAAGTGACGACAAGACTCCGAATGTCCCGGCAGAGAGCCTCAAAGTAGTCTCACACCGTACATCTGTAGGGCTGATTGTAACACAAAACTAGGAAATGCCGATCTGATGACCGCACGTGAAGCTTAGAAGCAACTTGAATCGCTCGCTTGAAGAGATTTCAGCTCCGATGGAAGACTGCCTTCTGCAACATAGGACCGAAGAAAACGTCCTCATGATCTTAAGTATGCTGACCGCAGTAAGAGGGCAAAATCCGAGAAACGTGTAACATAGAAAGGACCACGTAAAAGCCGCTCGGCCACGAATATTGTGCTACCGTAACACAGAACAGGCCCCCAATTCAAAGATGTAGACTTCGACGAAGCAATAACAGCTTTCCGGTCAACTCGCAGTATTCCACCTTAACGGAGGACTTCCTATTTCGAGTAGCACAAGGCCATCTCCCAAACTCAAGCCATGCCAGTGTCTGACCCAGCCACCGGACGCCCTCACAACTTTCCCCTCCCCTCCAAAGCCTTCTCCCCATCCACAAGCACACACCACCCCTCACCCCCCATACCCCCATCGCCCCCAACACCAGCCTCAAACTCCCTCAACGCGTACGCCAACACCTCATCATCAAACGTGCCCGGCTGCAACCACACCCCCTTAACCCCTAATTCCTTCGCTTCTTCTAGTACTTTTTTCGTGACTTTTGGCGGCGTGATGATTGATACGGATGTTTCTTTGGGGTTGGGCAGTTTGGAGAGGGAGGAGAGGGTCGGGTAGGACTTTGAGGCGATGGAGATGCTGGGGGAGGTTGGGTTGATTGGTGTGGTGGGGAGGGAGTGGAGGGTGTACCAGTTGAATACTGTTTTTTTTGTGTTTGTTAGAAAGAGGGATAGGGGGAGAATGGGAATTGGGGGGGGACGTACTTTTATGGCCGAATTTGGAGGGGTCGGAGGATGCGCCTACGACTGCGAAGTGGGGTGCTGAGAAAAAGGAACGGGCGGCCGCTTCTGTGGACATTTTTGCAAGGTTCAGGTGTGAGAATTTGAGCATTAACTTGTGTTTTTAGGGAAAAAGTGAAGTAGTTTTGAGGGGGGAGTTAATGATAAGAAGGTGCTTGGAAATTGAGATTGTGTTTGGAGGGGCAGGATGACGGGATTTCAGGGGTCTTCAACCGCGGTTCACATGAAACCCCGACATCGCAAATCAACTTTCCTGAATGCCAAATTGGAAAAGACGATACTCTCGTTTTTGCATTGTGTAAAGCCGCTGCCGGTTATTGTTTTTGCTGAAGAATTAGATCTTTTGAAGTTTAAAAGGATCCAATTCCACAGCGTTGCTATACCAGATTTTGTTCTGCTAATCATTTCTGGAGCTATCTTCCCAAGCTCCAAAGCAGCATTCAGTATTTTTATATTACCTCGAATTTGTACATATTGATACCAGTTTGTACTGCTTCTTACATATCGCAAACATGGCGACCTTTGCGTAAGCTCCCTTTCTTCTTTTCAATCCTCATTCTAACAATTACCAGAAAAGCAACCTTCAACGCCGCCTCCTACGCCGCCTTCCGCCCCTCCTACCCCCCCTCAATCTTCAAAACAGTCCTCTCCTACCACCGGGGCCCCTCAAATCTCCTCCTAGACCTAGGCTGCGGCCACGGTCTAATAGCACGCTCTCTCTCTCCCTCCTTCAAAGCAGTCCTAGGAACCGACCCTTCTGCATCAATGATAGCCCAAGCCAAGTCCTCTTCTGCTCAATACCCAAATATAGAGTTCCGACAAGCTTCAGCGGAGGATTTGGGGTTTGTGGAGGATGGGACGTTGGATATGGTGGTAGCGGGCCAGGCGGCACATTGGTTTGATTATAGCAAAGTGTGGCCGGAGTTAGGACGGAAGATGAGGAAAGGGGGGACACTGGCGTTTTGGGGGTATAAGGATAATGTATTTGTGGAGTATCCGGGGGCTACGAAGGTGTTGGATGAGTATTGTTATGGGAAGGATACTATGGGGCCGTTTTGGGAACAACCGGGCAGGAATATGTTGAGGGATAAATTGAGGGCTGTGGTGCCGCCGGAGAGGGACTGGGAGGATGTTAGGAGGATTGAGTATGAGCCGGTCACGCGGGGGAAGGGGAGTGGTGAGGGGGAGGTATTGATGGAGAGGAGGTTGAAGTTGGGGGAGATGGAGGGGTATATGAGGACGTTTAGTTGCTTTCATAATTGGGCTGCTGCGTATCCGGATAGGAAGGCGAGAAACGAGGGTGGGGAGGGGGATATTGTTGATGAGATGTTTGATAAGATGTTGGAGGTTGAGCCGGAGTGGAAAGCGGCCGGGGAGAATTGGAGGGATTTGGAGGTGGAGAATGAATGGGGGAGTTATATCCTGCTGGCGAAGAAGAAGTGAACGGGATAGATGGGAAGAATGGTTGGGTTTTGTAGAAAAATTCCTGGCATTGGTTGCTCATGATGGAGTACTCGTTGCCTTCGTACACTTTTGTACAATAGGCACAGCAGCATGGAGTTTGGGTTTCTGAGATTTTGGATTCCCAAATTCTGCATAGCAAATTTAGAATCATAGATATAAGATACAAATAATAAGACAAACGCAGAATTCCAACTCGCATTGGATGAGCGCTTGAGTGGAAGGTTCAGTATGACGGCCGATTGATTCTACCTCCGTACTTGGGTGATCGAACTCCGCCATCGGGTGTAGATTCAGTTCTAAATAGCATCAATTAATTCAATCACCATCGGAACCACGCAATTATAAATATATAATTCCCCTTTTAACAATTGAATTATTTTTTTAAAAAAACCCGCCCAGCTCCCTTCTTAAATCTCGGTCTTCCAAGCTCCACCTGCTGACGGTCCCGCACTCGTGGTTGCCCTGCCAGCTCGCAAGCCCCCATTTCGTTTGTTTCACCGCAAAATCAAGTGCATAGAGGCACGGACCAAAAATAAATCTCCTATCCTCTTCTCTGACGACACAAGAAACCTCAAGAAAACATCATCTGCACATCAATCTCGATATTCCTCAAAGCCAGTTTGTAATCCCGCGAGAAGCAATCAACAATGGTATGCAAGCGCCCTTTTCCTTGCCTGTTTGTTTATGCCGAGCAGCGGCGGGCGCCAAAATAGTCGCTGTTGCTGCGTTACGTGCTTTTGCTCCTGGCCTTTGACTTGTTCTCCGAAGTCAAAAACAAAGGAAGTCGTGACAGCCAGCACATCCACACACACACGCAGCAGTAGCATTGCAGTCATCGAGCAGCGCAAGCGCAACCCTCCATCGTCTCGAGCTCTGAAGTGGCAGTCCCAGCTGTACAACCACATCACATCACATTTGCATTCCCATCAATCACAACCGCATACACATTCCCCCGCAGACTTCTTTTGGATAACCCCATACTCCATACCCCATTCTACTCCGCATCACATCACTTTTCTTCTCTTCTACTCTACCTGCAAAATCACAACGAGAAGGCAAACATGGCAAGCACTAATCCCGGTTCCTACGACGCGCAGGCCTCCACAAACTACAAAGAAGCATTCGCCCTGTTCGACAAGCGCGGCAACCAGCGCGTGGCCCTAGACTCCCTAGGCGATCTACTCCGAGCCTGCGGCCAGAACCCTACATTGAGCGAGATCAGAGATCTGGAGAAGAATATTGGATCTGACTGTATGTGTATACCCCGCATAATCCAGGGGGTAAAGTGCTAATGTCTGTCAACAACAGTTGATTTCGAGACGTTCTCCAAGATCCTCAACCGACCTGGTGGATTCCGTGACCCGGGCGAGCCGGAGGAGTATTGCCGGGGCTTTCAGGTGTTTGATAAGGATATGACGGGATTCATTGGGGTGGGACAGTTGAGGTATATTTTGACGAATTTGGGGGAGAAGATGAGCGATGATGAGGTGGATGAGTTGTTGAAGGCTGTGGATACTAGCTCGGGGGAGATTAACTATACTGGTATGTTATTTAAGGAGATGGATTTGGATTGAAGGGCAGAATGTATGGTTGGCTAACGGTTTAACAGATCTCGTACGCACAATCCTCGCGAACTAGACGCAACGCAAGGCTCGCCTGGGATGGAGTTAGATATGGTTAGAGACATACTTCATTGTACGAGATAGCATACATTCACGGCATGGATAGGGCTGTGACATGATTACGGGGTGGATGGCGTTTTATGTTGATATATGAATTGGGCCTTCCTATGGGGCGGGACATGGATATTTTCCCTTTTCTGTTTTTACGCATAGCGCATGAGTAGAAACAGTGATTGCATTTGGAAATCTCTCTATTTGGTATCTTGTTTTTCCGTGACGCCTTCGCTATGCTCAATCAAATCATTTCCCACCTATGGCCCTGAATCGAAGCTTCTTTACTACTCGAAAGCAGCAACAGTCCCAGCCCTAATATCAACATCCCCCTCCCCAGGCCTCTTCCCCTCTCCAGCCATAGCATCCGTACTCATCATTCCCCCAGGCAAAACATACATAATCCTCCCCTCATACCCCCCTTTCTCTTTCCCACCATCAACATCCATCTTCTCCCCCATCCCTTGCCCCTGACTTATCAACTCATAACCCACCACAACCCTACACCGTCCACACCTCCACAGCAACCTCTTCTCGAACCCATCTTCTCTTCTTATGATTGTCGTTTTGGTGTCTTTGGTCATGGATAGGGTCATGGTGTAGCCTTCTGGTGGCATGTCTTGCTCTTCGATTTCATTGGGTTCTGAGAATGTTGGGGGGGAAGGTGGTAAAGGTAGGATTATGGATGTGTCGAGACTACCGCTACCGCTTTCGGTGGAGCGGCGGGGGAGGGAAGATAGGGTGTGTGTGCTGGATAGGAGGAGGGAGGTGCAGATGCAGTGGTAGGTGTGGATTTTGGGGGGTTGGAATGCCATTTGGAGGGGTAGGCGGTGGGTGGATATTTGGAGGCGTGTGTTGTACAAATGCCCAGGAGGTTGGTGTCCGGAGTTTGAAATGTGCCAGTGGAGTTGGAAGGCTTTATTCAAGTGGGATTTGAGGTTTTGTGAACTGCGAGTTTATTTACTGTACCCAATTTTTTGAAGCTGTCAAGCTCTCGTGCCTGAGCGAGCTCGGAAACTAGCCCGAGAAAGACCCCAGATTTCCCCTCCTGCATGTAAATCCCGACCTCCAGTGTTTCATTCGGGACAAGTCAACCACGAGAACAAAGACAAAGCACCAACCTCCCAATTACCATCTCCTCTCATCCCCACCTTCCCTATTGTTACGGGCGTTGTTTCCCTCGCCCGAATTCGCCCACCCAATCTGGCGCTCCCCTTCCGACTGCGTTCCGCCTTCCTCTTCGTCTTCCTCTTCACATCCATCACAGCAATCCTGGCCTCCACACGCCTCGGTCCCCGACTGACCTCCTTATTCACCCAGCTACGACCTTTCACCTACACGTCCTCCTCCTTCTCCGCCACCAAGCAAAGCTTCCGCCCCATCATCAACAGCAGCATGGCGCCCGCCGCGTACCAAAAGCCCCCGCAGGCACCACCCAGCTTCACAGGCACGACGACCTCGCTCGTCGAAGACGCGAAGCGGATCTGCGAGAACACGCGGAGTCTGCTGAATAAGATAGCGGCAGAGGTGACGCCGGAGACGGCGACGTTCGAGAATGTCGTGTTACCGATTGCGCTGGATGAGAATGCGTCGGGCTTGGAGACGAGGATTATTGGGTTTTATCAAGCGGTGAGTACGGATCAGGCGCTGCGGGATGCGTCGAGTAAGGCGGAGGAGATTATGGATGCTTTTAATATCGAGGCGAGCATGCGGGAGGATATATTTAAGCTTGTTGATGCGGCGTTCCAGAAAAAAGAGGACTTGGATCCGGAGAGTCAGCGGTTGTTGGAGAAGGAGAGGAAGAGTTATATTACGAATGGGCTTGGGATTCCGGCGGGGAAGGACAGGGAACGGTTTAAGGAGATTAAGATGCGTTTGAGTCAGATTCAGATTGAGTTTCAGAAGAATTTGAATGAGGAGAATGGGGGGATTTGGTTTACGAAGAAGGAGTTGGAGGGTGTGCCAGAGGATACGTTGTCTACGCTGGAGAAGGGGACTGGGGAGAATGAGGGGAAGTTGAGGCTGTCGTTCAAGTATCCAGATTTGTTTCCTACGTTGAAATTTGCGCTGGATCCGGAGACGAGAAAGAAGGTGTTTATTGAGAATGAGAATAAGGTAAATATCCCCTTTCATGGGAAAAATTTGAGCTAATACTTTTCAGTGCAACCAAAATGCACCTCTGTTCAAGGAAGCTGTTACATTAAGAGATGAGGCAGCCAGACTTGTCGGATACCCCGACCATGCTACATTCCGAATCGAAGACAAGATGGCGAAGACTCCAGCGACGGTCAATGAATTCTTAGACGATTTGAGGGCTCAGCTTACTCCCGGTGGAGCCAAGGAGGTCGAGCATCTGATGGAGATTAAGAACGAAGATATGAAGTCTAGAGGATTAGAGGCGAGCAATGATGGCAACTACTATCTATGGGACACTCGATTCTATAACCGCATGATGGTTGAGAAGGAGTTTTCTATTGATGAGTCCAAGATTGCCGAGTATTTCCCTCTTCAACACACTGTTGAGGGTATGCTCAACATCTTCGAGGAGCTCTTTGGCATGGTCTTCGTAGAAGTTGCGGGCGAGGAGCGGTCAAAGCTTGCAGGTACGTTTGAGTTTATTTCTAGGGCATCAGTTGCTAATTTATCACAGAATCTGGACATGGCGATGAGATCTCTTGGCATGAGGATGTCAAGATTTTCAGTGTTTGGGACGATGAGGGAGAAGGTGGAGCTTTCGTAGGCTACCTTTACCTTGATCTCCACCCACGTCCAGGCAAATACGGCCACGCAGCAAATTTCTCTCTCCAGCCTGGCTTCTACTACCCCAACGGCACTCGCCGCTATCCCGCAACTGCCCTCGTCTGCAACTTTTCAAAGCCCACCCCTTCCAAGCCATCTCTTCTCAAGCACGACGAGGTGGTCACTCTCTTCCACGAATTAGGTCACGGTATCCACGATCTCGCAGGCCGAACAAAATACTCCCGCTTCCACGGCACATCCGTCGTCCGCGACTTCGTTGAAGCACCCTCTCAGATGCTAGAGAACTGGTGCTGGACCCCATCCCAGCTCAAGTCTCTCAGCAGCCACTACGTAACTGGTGAGAAGATCCCAGATGACCTAATTGAAAAGCAAATCAGCGTCAAGCATGTCAACGATGCTCTTTTCAACCTCCGCCAACTGCACTTCGGCATCTTCGACATGACAATCCACACCCCCAAATCACACGCAGAAGCCGAAGCCTTCGAGCTCTCAAAACTCTACAATGACCTGCGCACCCAAATCTCCGGCATCAAGGGCCCTGAAGCTCTCGGTTCCCCAAGCGACTGGGGTAACGGCCAAGCAACATTCGGTCACTTGATCGGTGGTTACGATGCTGGTTACTACGGATACCTAAGCAGTCAGGTCTACTCTACAGACATGTTCTACTCTGTATTCAAAAAGGATCCTATGGACGGCAAGGAGGGACGCAGGTATAGACATATGGTGCTAGAGAAGGGAGGAAGTCAAGAGGAGATGAAGACGCTAGAGGACTTTTTGGGCCGCAAGCCAAGCACGGAGGCGTTTTATAGGGAGTTGGGGTTGAAGGCTAAGTAGATGCGCCTAGCCTGTTGTTTGTGGTTTGGGGACTGATGGTGGTGATAGAGCGAGACTGTAGGGGGTTGGGGTTGGGGTTGTATGCTAGAGCGATCGCCTGGGTTAGGCTGTGTCTTTATAAGAATAAATACTTGATGTATTTACTACCTAGACCTGTACCGTATATCTCTTTGATCTTGTGTTTATGACGTTGATCTATAATTGGTGGTCTACCAGTATATTGAACAGGATTGTGGCGGGGTAGATGTAGATGTGGGGAGGGGAGGCTCTAAATCTATTTCTGACGCCGAGCAGGATCTAGCCGATATTGCGATTTATTTTGCAACTTCCCGTCCCGTTGGGTTCTTTAATTATACATTTCCTAGAGTTCCTACTCAGGATCTCTACTCGTGTAAGGCACGAAATAAAATCCCAATTCATATCATATAAACTGAGATCACGAGTTGGAATTTGAAATCACCTGATCTGGAACTATTTTGGACCCCTATTTCTATTTCTATTTTCCTGCCGAAGGAGAACGAGCCTCAGATAACCATAATGGTTATCAGCGATGAATGAATGACCAATCGAAAGAAAAAGATCCGCATTTCAAGACTGGACCCTGCGTTCATGGCATGCTTAATAACCCCATGCCATTGCCAAGATCCAGGATGCTGAAACAGCGCCTCGTTTCACAGCCCCAGTATGGCACTCTGATGCAGGTATCGAAAATGCAACGGTTTGGGGGTCTATGATTGGTTCTATGTCTGCCATCCGGGCCAGACACACAGACGCTGATTTTCAGATGAGACTTGATGTGAGGGGACGGAAGGGAGAGAATGCGGTCTGTTCCTGGGCTGTCATCTGATAATGCGCGATTTCGACTAGCTGGCAAGTTTATGCGGGCGCGGTAAGGTTGACGGTAGGTTTATGCCTTGGGGATTTTATTATAGATGTGAGACGAGTGTCTGCTATGCGTTGTCGTCTACCTCTTACAGTACAGTACTCCCAGCCTTCGCTCTCTCTCTCTTCATTTCTTTCTCAACATTCATTCTACAACGACGGCTAGGTCAGCGACCCTGCCCTTTTCCATTCCTTTACGCGTAGTTGTTGGTTTGATACCATTCTATTCTCCCTTCATTCAAAAAACTTATTATCGTGTTACTGTGTTTGTGCGTCGCTTCATTTATATTACCTTTAATTTCCCACACCACGCCCATTCCCATTCCTTCGGTTCGGATCCTACCCCGCCGCGTATCTGGACTTTTAAAGAGAACAGCAGGGACCGCATTGTGACATTTTTTTTATTTGGAGATTGAAGATGGAGTCGAGACCACAGGTTCCGAAGAAGAGTCACGGGAAGAATATCTCGGTTACGTCGACGGTGGAGATGCAGGAGGGCAATATGAATATGTCGAAGAAGATGGGGGGTAGGGCAACGGTGAAGAGGAATGCGGGCGTGGAGCTGGTTCCGCGGCCTAGTGATTCCCCTTTAGATCCATTGGTTTGATTTCCCTCTCTTTTGAACCGCAATTGCGAAAACTGACGTGAAGTAGAACTGGCCGCAATGGAAGAAAGAACTTACGTTCGGCTCCCTCGTTCTCGGTAGTGCCTGTGTCGGTATTCTGAAAACGATACTAGTCACAGTGAACAGCGTCATTGCGACAGAGCTGAGTTCGTCGTATATGGCGGCTACGGCTCTGACTGGTGTGCCGTGGATTTTTGGAGCGCTGTCTGGTCTTGGAAGTGTGGTTTTGGCACAGAAGATTGGAAAGAGGGGGATTTATATCGCCAGCGCGTCACTGATGTTGATTGGTGCTGTGTGGAATATGCATGTTTATGAGAGCTATGCTCAGTTTATGGTTTCGAGGTTACTTCAGGGGATTTCGTGGGGTGCTTATGAGTCGTTGGTGTTGATTTCGGTGAAGGACATGTTCTTTGTATGTGCTCCCTTTTCAGCTTCTCGCTTTATTGCTAATATGAAGACAGGTCCATGAACGGTCACGCCGAGTCATGATGTACAACATCTCCAACATCTTCTTCACTTGGGGCACTCCAATCCTAGGCGGATATCTTTCCCAGAACAACGAGGGCTTCCGCAACCAAATCATGGCCGTCAACATCATCCAAGCTTTCTCAATCGCCCTCCTAATATTCGCCACCCCCGAGACAACATTCTCACGCTCATCAATCCAAGGCGATTCAACTTTCCAACCCACCACCGTCACCACAGTTTCATCGCCCTCCGCCGGGAAATTCAAATCTTACCTGTCAACCCTCCGCCTCACCACCCCCCACTCAACCTCCAAATTCCAACTCTCGCGCGCCCTCCTCCCCCTACGCGCCCTCTCCGCCCCCTCCACAATCCTAACCTTCCTCCTAACCGCCCCCCTCGTGGCAACCGCCTTCGCAACAGCCAACACACTCTCCCTAATCTTCACCGCCATGCCTGTCTTCCTGCTCCCCGCCCGAATCGGCTACCTATTCATCGGTCCCTTCGCCACATCCCTCGTAGCATTCTCCCTCGCTTCCCTAGCTGCGTTCCTGCGCTCGCGGCCCCCGCATCATTTGACGGCTTCCAAGCACCTTGCTACCGCTATCCCGGGTCTCGTGCTTGGTGTTGCGGGCAGTTTGAGTTTTGGGCTGTATACGTATGGGAAACTCATGTCTTTTACTTTGGATAAGGGGTCTGTGTTCAGTTTGTATATCCAGGGCCAGGATCTGAGTTTGAAAGTCGTCTCCCTTTTATTCGGACTCCTTGTTTCGGGCGCCGTGGTCGTGAATTTCGGCGGGGTTATGCATCTTAAATACGCCACTGCTTTGGGTAGTAGTGTAGAAAGCGATGTGGTTGAGGGTGCGCATAGGGTGCTGCAAGATATTTTGACGGGGATCTTTATTGTGGGCATGCCGGTGTGGGTTGATGGGGCCCAGGGGATGTTGGCTGGGTTGAAGGATACGATTATTGCGTTGGGAGTGGTACAGATTGTGGTTGGGAGTAGTGTGGCGGCGTTGATGTGGGCGAAGGGGGATGCGGTTGTGAAGCTTGATGGGAGGGTGCTGGGGAGACGGGCTAGGGAGATGGGACATCAGAGGACGAAGACTAATGATAGCTTCTTTGAGGCGTAGGGGATGGAAATTATTAGGATGGGTTGGGAGGGCGTTTGGAAAAAGGATTGGGCTCGAGCCTATGCCAGCTGTGCTGAGCTGTGCTGTGAGTTTCATTTATTAGTATTGTAAGAGATTGTTAATGAATATTATGAACTGTGAATATATTCCACATGTGAATAATTCCCTCATGACTCGTATCCCCAAAAATACATCTATAAATACCAACCCTTTTCCCTTCTATCCCCTATCTCTTTCCAACAAACCAAGGCTTCAGAACATAAACACAAACTCCCACGCAATGACATCAAATCAGAACAAGAACGTAAGATCTACAGCCCCGCAATCGCGCTCCAGTTACTATCGGTCGTCGTTCAGGCCCGCGGATTATTACACATCCAAGTCCACCTCTGACTGCCTTCTTTACACACCGGCGGCACGCGCCGCACGCGGTATTACTCATCAGCATACGGCCCAGAGGCAGCTGCAATGCCTGCTACCCACCCCCGAAGAAATGGCCGTCCCCACCACCCGGTCGCGGTGTACGTTGGTAGGATTTACCCGTGAGGAAAGAGATTTGAGTGAGACTGTATAAAGAGAGTTAGATTACGGGGTTTTTTAGATAGAATGTAAGCAGGAACAATACATCGTTGGTTTAGATATCTTGTTGAAGAAATGGTGATTGTGAGAATTCTAGAGTTTTGTGTGTTTTCGGTTCCAGGGTGGAATGTAAAGGCGAGAGTGCTAGGATGTTGTTCAAATATTTGGCATTGGTTTCTACGATGCATTTTAAACACTTCGGAACAATCTTAGAGTTCCAGGATGCCGAGCTTCGTAACTGTTCCTACTATAAACGCCAATAAATCCATAAGCTCTAAACACCCGGCCTCCGGATGTGCGAGGATCTTGAAGGAAGACTAGATCCTCTGAATGGTTGATCTACCTAGAATAATCTCTGCTTAAAACCTCGAGTCAAATTAAGAAGATTATTATGAATGTCTGAGGGGCTCTGAATCTTACCTCCATTCCACGTTTTTCAACTATAAAACAAACACTTTTCCGTCTCCTACTGCCTTTCCTACCACACAACTCAACCGAACCAAAATCAAGGATCCAAACTCAAAAATGTCCAACAATTCCCAGCAACCCGCGACTCCAACGCAAACTTCAACCTGGTGCCATGGGATGTATAATACGACCGATCGCACCGGCCGGAGAGTCGTTCGTCCCATCCCGAGAGACACACCCGCTTCGAGTTCGGCAGCCCCCAGCCACGTTTGCTACTCTCATGTGAGGCCACAAAACCGACCTCAAAGACCTAGGGGTTGGCCTAAAGGCCCTGCTCCACCGCCAGGCTCTAGGTTTCCCAAGTGTTGGTGCGGGTGACGGATCTATCTTGAAGAAGAATGAGAGTGCTGGTTAGTGGGTAAATGGACTGGACTCTCAGATAGACCCACATAAGAAATCGATGGTTTACCAAATCAGTTGAGAGGGTGAGAAATATGTGATTGTTCGAAAGGAACATTAAGGGGGGTGAAGTATATGCTTTGAAGTGTGAATCCGGATCTTGCTGTGAGTACAAATCAGCTGTGAATCACTATTTTGACTTGGATTCTGTGTATAAATAACATCTCTTTTCTATCCTTTCATACCTCAAATTCAAAATTCCAACGTTACGAAACCAAAGACATTACTTACACACACGCAAGTCCAACCTACCTCAATACAGCAGCAAAATGTGTATGCGCAACCGCCATTCCCCACAAGCAACGGGCACGACTATTATACAACACAATTTCGACGCAAGGGCCCCTTGCATAGCACCTATCGATCCATCGCTCACTAATCGCTTCTCACCTCCGTCAAAACGTTTCGTGACTATATGCAACTGCGGTGAGCTGGAAAGAGCTCAAGACACTAGGGGGGTCGATACGATTGTTACCAAGCGGAGAAGATATTATGACGATCCTGACGAGTATGGTGATGGAATAGTGAACTATTAGAGGTTCATTTTGAAGCGCATCCGTGAAATCTTTGGTTAGACTAGGAAACATAAATCGTTGGGTTTACAATGTCTTGCCTGCCTTTTTTCGAGGTGTAAGGGGACTTTGTCGACTGCGTGATGAATATTCTGATACCGAAACAATTATGTATCGGAATGCTCACTTAAAATTTTGAGTGGTAGTTCAGGTCACTTCGAGGTTCAGGAAGCGGTGGTTGGTAAGGTTAGGGGAAGCCGCAGAGAGGTGGGTAATTTTATAGGTATTGGAGCATGCTCATCCATCTACTGAGCGTGTGAAAGGTGTATCTGCTCTTGTTGCGGGACTAATAGCTTAGTTGACTAAATTAAAACAAGCTCATGGTCGGTTCCTTCTAATATGTCCTGAATCACGAGTTCAAGACGCGATGGTTGAAAATGGTGTATGAATCTTTAAGTTGCGATAGCTCAGCCTGCGATCCTGTGAATTCAAACCAGCCGTGAATACGAATTCTACGCTAGATTATATTACATATATAAGTAGTCTCTTTCCTGACTCCTCTTTCTCAAATCACGGTTTCAAATTCAGACCCCTACCCAAGCGGAAATGCAAAGAATGGATCAAGACTGCCAACGAACAATAGCCAATTCAAGTGTTGTACAACACAACTTTCATACCGATGACCCATGTTTCTTACCTAGTACCCCTCTTCATACTAGATCTAAGGTAGCGACTGGCACAGTTGTAACGCATGTAACTGTGGTGGGAAGGAGCTGATTCTGTTTATCAGTGATGGTGAAGTCACTGGTGAACTTGTAGCCACGCCGATGTATATCTGAAAGTATACTCTAACGAAATAGAAAATCGATGGAGGGTACTCGAAAGAATATTTCCATATGAATCAAAGTAGATAGATCGTTGGTTTAAAATAGTTGTTCATGCATCACATTCATAGCCCTCAACTGACGCGTTGTGTATCGTATCCCGGTGCTAATAGAGACTTGGCCGCTTTGTTTAAGACTCAGCATGGCCAACATCAAACTGCTTCAATACAAGTCAAGTGCAGCAGTATAACGTAGATTTGTTGAATAAGACCGAAACTTGAATTCCGTCACAAGTGCCTGAAGTCGTGTTTTGCTGCGCGCCTTTGCAATCCTGTGACCACTTATGGAATTGGCAGACTTGATTGTTGCGAGTCGAAGTTCTAGTATGTAACAATTCATGAATTCATGAATCACAGAAGATTATGTCCAAATAAAGAAGGAACATTTGGGTCTAAATTAAACCGGTAGCTATTAGATATGGTGGCGATGTCATGTAAATGCCAAATAATACTGAATCTTCATGATGCATTGAATAATACGCAAAAAATGTTGCTAATTATCAGAAGGTGAATGAAAGTCTGTCTTTCTTCAGGAAACTCTAGGTCTATATATACTAGCGTTATCAACTCCTTGCTTCCCTTCAACAAGATTTCCTACTTATATTACACATCCAAGCCCACCAATCTATATCCAAAGGCAAGAAAATATCTTCAATATGTGTACAGACTGTACAGACTACCCAGATGAGTGGCCACCAAGTCCTCCGCCCTGGTGGCCCTTGCTAACACCCTCACCCTAGCCCTCGCCAACACCAAGTTCAAGTCGAAGTCCAATCCCCGCTTCCAAAGTAACTCAGAATGAGCAAACTCAACAGAAACCCGAGACTTGTAAACTTTGCGGACAGTCAACAATAGTCAAGGACGGAATCTGTAATACATGTGGTCGAATGTCCGGAGGATTTTAGCGGCAGACAGCTTGTGAAAAACAAACCTTAAAATAGAGGAACCCAGTGATCTTTGGCGCCTGAAAAGATGCTATTCAACAATATAAGCATTTCAATTATCTCCAGGTGTTTTGGACATACCGGAACAGTCGTAAGATGGTATAATTGTAAAGTGTTGATCACCTGGTCGACGGCAATTTTTTATTGTCTCGGGTCTGGGAAAAATGGCCGCTCCCAAGTCGCTGACTTGACCCAGCATACGGCAAACTTCTGAGATAATGAACGTGAAGCAAAATATATTACAGTAAAATAGCATGGACAATTTTCACCGGCTGTGCAATCGGCGTGCTGCAACCTGTTTTCAAGTAACAATTTCCACCAAGCATCCCCACATTCTGCATATCCGCTCTGAGCGCAATTGCCTTGCAGACCTTATCGGTACTGTGGACATATTGCATATTTCTGCAAGCTTGAAGACACGCCTCGAGACTGTAAGCCCAAATGGAAAACAGGTCTTCCCCCACGCAATCTTCCCCACACACTGCCACATATTTGAAGGAACTCGAGTTGGGCATGTAGATTGCAGTTGAGACAGTCCCATTCAGAGCAGGGCAATCAATGGCGATTGTTTGGTCCGTTGGGACGACTAAACCTCCCGTACTCGTCGGTGTTGTCGAAATTGAAACTGAAGGTGAAAACGAAGATGAAGATAACGAGGACGACGTTGATATCGAAGTGGGGGGAGCCGAAGCAGACGTCGAAATTGATACTGGGATAAATGCGGGGACAGATGTAACATTTTCTGGTGTTATCGAATTTGAAGGGTTTGGTTTCCTATAGTCTTGATTAGACTGGTTCTCGTACGAACAGGAGTCTTCTGTCTAAACAGAAGACCAGGGACTAACCTTGATTTCGTCAAAGAGAAGCCAGCACCTATCGCGATTGCGGCCAATATAGCTACCGCAAGTGATAAAGCAAGGAGAAATGTCGACCTCCTCAGGTTGCATATAGTCCGTGGACTACCTCCAGGGTCTTGCACAAATGATTCACCCGGTTTTCGCGTCTCCAGGGCGGGCCACGAGGACCGATATTCTTGGTAGCGACCTAGTGGATATAATCCAGGCTTGTCTGGCACCACTTCAAGCTGTTGAGAAATCGAGACTTGCAAGCCATCATTTTCGACGTGCTGCTCGAACTTCAGGGAAGGAGTTGCATCGTTTTCGGTAAGACGTTCACACAAAGTTGAAGAGGATTGTGTTTTCGCGGTTGCCCGAGATATAGGTGCTCCCGCGATCCTCCTAGTAGCTAAAACAGGGATTGGTGGCAAAGATTTCCTTCGAACATTCTGTGCCTCCTCTACATCAGCGTCATCCGTTCGGGGAGACTTAGAGCTAGGCAGAGACTTTCTGGCGGGAGATCGATCATTTTCGGTGCAATGTTCGGACCTGGGTAGAGAAGAATCAGATATATCAGAATGGTATTCAGACATTCTGTGGGGAGCTTGTAGTAGATACTAAAGGGGAAAGATTCATATGTACAGTACAATCATCTGATAGTAAAAGTCGACTGTATCGGGTGAGCATAGAAGTGGAAACGAGATTGTGAAAGAGAAGCACTAGAAAATATGATGAAGGCATAATGTAATTAAACCCTCCCACATAAATAAATCTTCTATGCTTTTTGAGACTGTGAGGATTTGTGAGGATTCATCTGGATTTGATGTGGCTGTGACTTCGCCTGCTTGGGGGCGCGAAAAGTGATCCCCAGATTCTTGGGGTAACACAAATTGCCACCCATGCCGCAGTTTCATGCACTGGCAGCGCTTCACGGGCCTCCAATTGCACTCGCTTCGGCTTAATAAGGCGGGAAGGCCCGCATATGACAGGAGATCCCCCCCTGAAATACAGCCACTAATAAAACTCGTCCAGCATCGCCCACGGAACGAGGTTGCCAAGGGAGGATGGAAATGAATTGTCCTAAATTCAGCCGAAGCTTCTGCAAGGCGAAATACTCAACTTCTCTGTCTATGATTGTGGTATTTGCAACGTAGTATATTCTGGATCAAGGTGCATTGAGACCGATTAGCTTGACGGCCGGGAGTGGGTTCAGAGAGTTCCTTGGGCGCTGCACGTGCAATCGCTCACTTTCCATATTTTTAGTCTCCTGAAATCACTGTGATGAAGCTCCAGGGAATGACTAAGGCCTATTTCGATTTCGGATCTCAAAAGGTCGGTTCAACTCAGTAAAAATGTGTGTTTTGAGGATCTTGGTCAGAACGTACTGTGGGTGGATGGGCCGTTGCAAGGACTCACGTTTGGTTGAAAGTATCTTGAAGGTATGCTACGGATTTCGCAATTTAACTCGGGCGCATTTCGAGGAAATATTCCTTTCTTGCCCTCCGCTTCATAGTTATTTGCAATGAGGAGCAACGAGGAGGACGTGGAGAGAAACATCAACGGTTCGCTGGATTTGTCAGCCCCCACTCTCGAGGCATATTCCGTCATCAATACGTTTATTTTCTGCTATTACAGACACTTAAGTTGCCGGATAATCGAGATCTAATGCAAGAGCGTCACTGAAGCCTCAAAGCACGTCTTCATGCTGTCTCTTTGATCTAAAGGGTCGATTGGTTCGAATTTACCAGTGAACTACAGACCGGAGAACTTCATTTCAATCCAGGCGGCTCCGTCCTCTTCTAAAATATTTTCTCTTGCTCAACTGATTGCGATACTCAAAAATGGTTAAGTCAGCAGATAAACTCGTGGATAAGAAGATTGTTGTTGTGGGAGGAACTTCTGGGTATTTCTCATCACCAGAGCCCCCTGCCATACACCCACACTGACAGGTTTGACTAGAATTGGCTTTGGAGCAGCGCAAGCATTTATCGATGCAGGCGCAAAAGTAGTCGTCATTTCCTCCAATCAAGGCCGTGTCGATGATGCCGTGAAAAGACTTGCCTCGCCCAACGCATCAGGTGCTGTCGGAAACGTGCGAGAAGAAGAAACCTTCATTGAAGTTCTAAAGGGACTGGCTCCTGTCGATCACGTAGTCTTCACTGGCGTAGATAAGATCATCCGAGGAAAGCTAGAGGATTTGAGTCTGGATGATGCGAAGCACTTGTTCGGTGTGAAATTCTGGGGCTCTGTTATCGTCGGGAAAGGTAGGTCATGCTTGCGGATCATCGCACAAATACTGAAGCTATGCAGCGGTCAAGAAATACAATATCATCAATCCAGGAGGATCCTTGACCCTTACTTCTGGGACTGCAGCGTTGAAGCCAGGAAAGGGGGCTTCGGCAGGCGCCGCGCTCAATGGCGGCGTGATTTCCCTTACCAAGGGACTGGCGGGTGATCTTTCCGAAAAGAAAATACGAGTCAATGTCGTCGTTCCTGGTCTAGTGAAAAGCGAACTCTGGGCAAAGATGGGTAAGACTGAAGAGGAACAGAAAGAGCAATTTGAGAAAACGACCTTGCCGGTTGGGTTTGTAGCGACGCCTGATGACATTGCGGAAGCGTATTTGTATCTCCTGAAGGCCGATTACGCTACTGGGACTTCGGTCGAAATTGGTAAGTCCGATCGGAGCCGCGCATTTGGGAAAGGGTTGCTAACATTTTGTAGATGGTGGGGTGCAGCTGTAGAAGCGGTTGATAGTGAGAGTTCTAAAAGCAGTTAGCCAAAATAAACCAGTTTGAGAATCTGAAGCTCTCAAAAGTCGCATGATGATTTGAAATCTTTGCTGCGAAGATTGATTGCAATACCACCCGGAGAATTTCCCAAGCCGTGCGAGGTTACATGTCATCGACACAAATGAAGATATAATCTCCAAACGGAAAGGTCGAAAGTGTGTTGTGGGCTGAAGCCCCATAGGCTGTCTGAGGTAAATTGCATGCGATGATAGGGTGCTATACTAGAAACATCGCTTGACGCACAATGACAACCTCAACAAAACACTTCTAGAATTCAACCAAAGGCTGTGTTAAATTGCTCGTGATTAGCAGCTCGATTCTGAGAGGTCCCAAGCGAGGCCACATTGCGAACGTTCTGTGGCTGCGAAGTAGAACTTGATTCTACTACAATGAGTCGACTCTAATTTCAGATGGTTCCGTTTCTGGAGTCCTTGGCCAGTGTTTGTGTACGGCAAACATCGGAATCACCGAATGTGCCTCCATGCTCAAAATCAGTGATGGATAGGACAAATAGGCGGCGTCTTCGTGTTCATCGACAGGTGAAGCTCAACCGCAGGAATCACATACAATCTTTTTGTAGATACTGCTCGAACATAGAGTGACCAGATATCCATGAGCCTCAGAACCTTATCGGAACTTAATATACACTTATGCAAACGCTCAGACATATCGTACTTCGGCTTCGGCTCTACGGCTGATGATGCACGAAATCATCCTTGCAGCCAGTCAACTGCCTCCTCGTCATCATGGAAATAACTTCATGGTCTTAATTCCGATCGTGGTGCGAGATGGTACCTGGCTGGAATTCATCATTCATATCAATCTGATACTAGCGACCGCTGTTGGCAAGGTGAAAATGTGGAACTGTGTGGTACTTTGCAATCGAATCGCACAAAGTTTTTGTCGAAGCACCCCGGCCAAGCTGGGCATCTGATAATCCCTGGAAATGGGTATGTGTCATCCTTCAGTGTTTTCCTGAGGTAAAGAGGCAAAGTAGATAAGTCAGTGCTCAGATTGGGTAGGACCCTTGTTCGAGACGAAAAGGTCGTCATTTGCCGCTTCCGGGGAGCCTGAGGAGCCTCGGCGAGCGGCGCCATCGCTGTAGGCTGAGTTGCCTCACACAACTCATACCGAGCAATTTGCCTCCCAGATAAACACACTTCTCCAGAAACGTATCTTAAGATGCAACTTGCATCCGCGATGTCTCCTTGGCCGTCACCAAAAAGCATCATCCACCCATGGTCTCTTCTCGTATATCCGCCCCTTTTTCGGGGATGGATTCCTCGCTGGACTTCCACGAAATAAGGAGAGTTGCCTCTGAGCAGGTCATCCCTTCAAATCAAACGCGATGGTATTCGCCACTTTCGTTCATGAGCATGAGCATGCGAAGAACGCCCTCTCCAGAACTCTCACGCTCATTGCAATCCCGGAACAAAAGGAACCGGGGATCAAATGCCACTGTATCATGTTATTATGAAGAGGCGCTTGTCGAGCAAGTGGGAACAACTGTTGTACATCCGTGGGAAGCTGGTAGGAGAGCGTGGAGACCGCAACCCTCACTAGACCCAAACGATCCGCTGGTACGTCTCCGTAACGGGTCTGTTTCGTTGCTGATGGATTCGCAGAACTGGTCGAATAGGCAGAAATATTCGACGTATCTCACGGCTTGCTTTTTCACCTTTCTTGCAACAGTAAATGCCACTAAATTCGCCAACAGTATCGGTCCCCTCAGCGACGAGTTCGAGAAAACGAAGTTCGAGGCCAACTACTTGATATGCTTCAATGTGCTGCTTCTCGGGGTTGGAAACATATTTTGGGTTCCATTAATGCGAGTTGTTGGGAAAAGACCAGTCTTCTTAATTTCACTTCCAGTATTAGCAGGGGCAAATGTATGGGGGTCAAGAACGGATAATTTCAACTCATTCCTCGCGTCCCAAATCATCTCTGGATTCGCGGCCTCGGCAGCGGAAGCGATTGTCCCAGTAATAGCAGCTGATCTCTTCTTCGTTCATCAGCGCGGGACGGTGCTGATGTTCTTCGCCATGTCTCTCTCGCTTGGGGCGTATCTTGGTCCCCTGATTAATTCTTGTATCGTCCGTAAGTTGAGCAATCTAAACAAATTCCCAGCTCTGGCGTACTCAGGTTAACTTGTTTCTGTGTTAGAATACGCCTCGTGGAGGATTTGCTGTGAATGGGTAGCAGCAGCAAGTGGTGCCGCCTGGATTGCGTGCATCTTCTTCGTCCACGAGACTAGCTATTATGACCGGGATATAGATGCACCTTTTGATTCGCATGAGCCAAAAAGGACGTTCTGGCAGAAGTTGGATGTAACGAAGGGTTACAACAAGCGTATAGGTTTCCCCAAAGCCTTCTTGAACACCGGGGCAGTCATCGGGTATCCTCCGGTCTTGCTGGCTGCTTTGACAAACGGGATATTCTTCGGATGGCAGGTGACCCGTGAGCTGTGGACTATCTTCATGCACCTTAGCTAACTTTCAACGCAGTGCAATCATAGTCCAACTAATATCATCTTGGGCTTTTGCCAACCCTCCATACAACTTCATGGTCAGCTCCCTGGGCCTCATCAACATCGCAGGATTTATCGGCGTGTGTATCGGAGTCTTTTTCGGTGGTAAACTACTCGACGTAATATCGAATCGAATCACCTCAGCCCATAATGGTGTCCGCGAGCCAGAATACCGACTCTATGCCTTCATCATTCCCGCCATCATCGGTCCGATGGGTGTCTTGCTCTTCGGTTTGACCATCACAGAGCATAGGCTGTGGATCGAGCCGGTAATTGGGCTGGCTATGAATGCATTTGGTGTGGTCGCCATGACGAATGTTCTGGTAACATATGCGGTGGACTCATACCTGCCACTTGCAGGTGAAGTGTTGGTGGCAACTTTCGTGGTGAGAGGTGTATTTGGTACAGTGTTGACGCTGTACATCAATGATTGGATCGAGAAAGTGGTACAGAATAATGCTTTTGGTATAATGGTCGGTGTTCAATATTTTATGTGCGCATGGGTGGTAATGTTCATAATATTTGGAAGAAGAATTCGAGCTAGAACGGCGATGTATGGACCCTTAACATGGGGCTAAATAATTGTAATGTAATTAGACCTAACTGGATATCTACTGATGTAGATTGCGATTAATGTTATAGATTGTTAGCTGGTTCGCTCAAACATTATTAAAGTGGCCCTCATCTGCTGCGCCATCGGCGCGGGGAGGAATAGCATCAATGGAATTGTAATACTGATCCAGTCCTCCCCCAAAAACATCACCACTGAACAGATCCGGCTGTAATTGAAACATTGAAAAGTCTTCGACTTCTTTCGTACCAAATAAGTGAGAAGAGAAGTCGAGGCCTTGCATCATACTTTGAGCAGCAAGGTCATCCGTTCTCCCTAATGCGTACCCTTGGGTAGGAAACAGGTTTGGGTCGAACATCGAACCAGATTCTGACTCGACAGGATGTAGTCCAGGTGTAGCACTAACTGAGGGCTGACCCGGCGCATCATCGTTGTCCGTGGCGATCTGAAGCCTTTTTGCAGTAGACTGATCGAGAAATTGAAGGAAGAGTTGGAGCACCCAGTTTGTGACATCCCAGGTTTTTTGCAATTCTCGTAGCCCGAGAAGACAAAGCTGGGCTCGATACTCGGCAAGCTTCCTAGCTGTTTCTTTTGATCTTCGAAGGCAAATAGTATGTATGCATAAAGAGTTGAACAAACTTGTAGTTCTAACATCGTCAGCAGGCAGATAAGGCTAAAGCTTGGAACATACATTTGCACGTTGCTGTGCTGGACGAGATCTTGTGAAAGAACATCTTCGATAATCCGAGTATTTCGGCACGCTGCTTGTAATGCGATATTTCCAACATCTTGTTCGCTGCCCTCGTGGGCTGCGATATATGCTGATCTATACAAGAGTATATACAGATTACTATATTGGTCAGCTCGCTCGTTCTACTAATCGGTCACCGATCTCACTTGTATGCCAAATGGAGCATGCTTGCCCAGAAAGAATCACCAGTTGACGAGGCCTTCATTTCAGGAGAAAGTTCAGACTCCCAGACCATCAGGTCGTCTCTAAGCTTGGTTCGCTCAGACTCCAACCGGGGTCCTTTGACAGGTGCAAACTCTCTCAGGACTATCTTTCCAACTACGGAATCGTCAATCGCCAAGTACAAGTAAATTAATGCAATAACGAACGGTAGAAAGCTAACTTTGCCATCTGAATGGCGTAGAGAATATGTTCCTTCTTCTGACTTCCGAGGAATTCGGGGTACGCCGAGCTGCTTTCTTCCTCAAAATCGGAGAGCTCAAGCATCTCGATATCGCAATCTTCGTCCCGGATCCTCGTTGGAAGTCCTAGGGCAGCAGAACATTGACGATCTCGCACCTTATAACCATCAGCACCGGAAAATGAATAGCATACATAACCTACATAAAGCGACCACCATATTCTCTTGCGCAGCTTCTCATTAGTAAAGCTCGTGGTAGAGGACCTAGGCCTCTACATCAGTCCTTGACTGCGAGATGAGTGCGCATGAGAATGGAACTTACGAACGATGCATTCCCTTGGTCTGGGCTAGACTGATAGCTGCGCCAAGCCAATGGCGGGTATCTTTCTCCAGAAGCGGGCCTGCGCGCCAGAAACTTATAAGAAACAGAGCTTGTGAAACAGTAATCTTATCAGTCTCATAGTCCGCATCGTAGATATCCTTAGCATGGTTGTACATGGAGTTTCTAGCTTCCTGTCGGTTTTCATATCCCAAATCGGCCATAACTTTCTGATTGCAGTGGCTAGCCCCCACAAAAAGTACAGCTTGGAGTAGGAGAGGAGAAATTGTTTTAGTGATATACGAATTGAAGAAATTATTCCTGTCAAGAATAGGAAAACACGGATGGAACCAGGAGAAGTATGCCTTGAATAGAACTTCGCAGACTTTATTGGAGGGGAATGAAAAGGCTCCGTCTTTTGTGAGATATTCGATCCTTGCCGCTTTACGCCGGCTCTCGAACGGGGATGTCGACGTCTTTGAGCTTATAGAATCCGGTATGGTATATCGAAGTCTTGTCCTATCCACTGTAGATCGTGAACTCTCCGCAGATGGATTTTGGGTTGTGTGGACTAGAGACATGCTGCTGGATTCTCCGAGGAAGACTGTACTGTCAGGCCCATCTAGAGGCCCGGCATGGCTCGAATTCGTCGTTTGCGGGCTCGCACTGAATATCGGCGTTGTAGAAGGGCTTTTGATGCCAATCTCTCCGTTCTCAGGTCGTGAGTATCCACTTGGGGCCTTGTGAAGGTCGGCATATGGAGGATCGTTCACCGTTTCACCCTCATTTGCAGACGATTCCCGCGCCTGGATGGGCGCAGAGGAATTCGAGCTGGTCGATGGACGTGCGCGATGTGCATGTCGGTCATATCTGCAGTTAAAGTTCCGTCAGCAGATGGCCAGGCAAGAGGAGGTCCTTCGATGCATACTTTCCCCGCCTAGACTTCATCAATTCGCACGGCACTCCGGCTGTCCTGCAATTCTTGCAAGGCTGCTCCTCCATAACATTGCAACGTATCCGACGAGAATTGCAAATCTTGCATGCCTTCTTCGCACGCGATCGTACACGCGCCGGCGCATTGGGGGGGTCAGGGTTGACGGAAGACATGGTCTTCGAGACTGTCGGATATGGGACAGGAGAATACCATGGACGCGGCAATACGAGTCCAGTCAAGATATCCCAGGCTTCAGGCCGCCTGCCCTCCTTGAATGAGGGTCGCTCATTTGTTGCTGGCGGATACAGATCCAGCCAGGAATTACTGTAGTTTTGAGGTTCTGTTGTGAAGTCGGCAACATTCCGGCTCCGGCATCAACCTCCTAACGCTAGTTCTATACCGGACGTTATACTTATCCCAACCTCTCCTATTTTTCTTCGAATCTCGTGTTCATAAATTACCCCATTGATCATAATCGCTACGAAGACAGATTTAGAGCCTCGAAATGTATGTCCAAATGAGCAATCTCACAAAAGCCATTCACATCTCATAAGCAGGCAAGCGCCGTTCGGATCTCGAAATCAACTGCTTGAGAGGCAATGCATGCGCATGTATTAAGGACAATCATCTTTCCTAGCCTAAAGTCGAGTAGGGAATGAACGGACAGAAAACCCATTTTTGCATCTCAGCATCCTTAGGTCATGGTTGCTCTCCTGGTTCCCGAGTCTGCGCACAATCCCAATTCCTTCAAACGAGCACCGAGTTGTACAAGGACAACTTCTGCCCAAATATGATACGAATACCGAACACTGAACGAAAGAAACCAGGCTCACCAGCTGTTCTGTATAGAAGTTGTCTAGACAGAAAAGGGCGAGATTTCAGCATCCCAAGAACCATCACCCTCTTCAATCTTCTTTCTCTTGAGTTCCTTGGAAAACTTCTCAAATTTGGTCTGACACATCTTCTCCTCGATGAATTTCTTGCGTTCCGTCTCCTCATCGTATTCCATCCATTCTTCCTCGCTCAAGCCAGCTGCGCCCTCTCCTTCAACCATCTCCGTTGCAAGTTTCTGGCAATAGCATACCAATGCTTCAACCTGGTGGGATGAAATATCTTTGCCGTCCTTTCGAACGACCAAAACCGAACCCTCAAGACCACAATCCCATTCCATGGTGTCCGGCAATCCCCATGTTTTACCCACACCTCCTTCCAAGTCAGGATCGGTGTTAGTTGACAACATAAGGAAGCAGGCTTTTCCGTTCTCATCTGGATCCGGCATCGATCTGTCTTTCATTGCAGCATTAGCCTTGGAGGCCCAAGCTGGGTCACGAGGACGCTTTTGAAGCACAAGAGGTATTCCCATATGCTCTGTAATTTCAGATACAGCGCCCGACGAATATATGCCATCATTCTTTGACACTTGCATTTCTACGTACTACACAAGCCCAAGAAGTTAGCACAGATCAGCATCAATGAATTGACGAGTAAGGGGATGGCTCGATAATCGCAGCGTCTGACACGAGGAATTGTAGTGGAAGAAATAACAGGGGCCCTTCTGTTTTATATACCTTATTCTTTCTCAAAAAATGCTGATCTCCGTTGCAGCTGATCATGACGCCCTTCAGAGTCTCGGGAAAACTGGCCGTGCACACCGACATTTTGTTAAAACAATCGGCCAAATCCTTTTCAGCCTTTCGAGTGTTGTAGACAAAGACGTTCAGGGCGACTCGGCCATCTTCGGGTGTGATGTCTTCGTACTCTAGTGAATCTTCGGCCTGGGGTCCCTCTCCATCACCATCAACAGGAGAGTGCAGTGCAATGACGGGTCCTCTCCACTCTGATCTTTTGCGGCCATGCGACGACAATGCCTCAATGCATTTGTTCGAGCTCGATCCATCGAAAAGGAAGTCACTTCGATGCGAAAGCTGAACACTATGGAGCATTGTTGCTCTACCAAGATTCTCGTTGGTCAAGTGTGCTGCGATCCTATCTCCCAACCACTCAAGCAAATCTGCTTCCTCATAGATGGAGCCTTGCCCTGCATTGAAAGTCTGAGTGAACTTGACCCAGATGTATTGGGGAACTTTCGAGTCGACCGGAAATAGCAGACCACGTCTGTAGATGACGCCCTTCTCACCATCGGATGCTGTATCATAGCGAATGCTTTTGGAGGCAGGTTTCGGAGTGGAGGCGAGAAATTTTACAAGCGGATGGCAGAACAACTGGTGAACCGGTAGATCCTTGTTAATGCAATTGATTGAACAATAATGGGAAGTCTTGCAATCGACACAGGCAAAAGTCGATAGCTTGTCGCAAACGACACAATTTGGGACAGGCATCCTGCTAGCTGTTAGATCTCTTAGGCCTACTTTTCGACGTTCAAAGTCTGTCCTCCCTGGATAAAAACTTGATTTATCGATCTGACAGAAAAATTGGAATTCGTCGTTTGCAAGGAGCAAAAAGCAAGCGCTGGCTGTTAAGCTTATGAAGTTCAAGTGACTGCTTTCGATCTATCGTCAGCAATATAGCTTGGGAGCTCAGAGTGTATTGTGGAGCTTACTGTAAGAAAGAAAGCAGCGTACTCTTCCTAGCACAGTGGAAGTTCAATATCGAAGACTGCAAGGGCACTTTCTCTTCGGAGACGAGGCGACGTTGCTCCGATGTTGCTCCGATATTGAGTGGTAATCAAAAGAAACGCTGAAGTGAATTTTACTTGCTGAATTCCAGTGGAGTGAAGGGAAGTAAAGTGCAATAATATCGTTGAAGTTGTTGGTTAACGTGAAGGTAGAATTCTGTGAGGCAAAAGGACATGAAGAGCGCGCTATGTATGTAGCCAAAGCGTGAATTGCGACTCTTCTACTTGAAATCCATTTACTATGCAGCAAACCTTGTATTTGCATCTCAATGACCCGGCATACTTGCTAGAATAGCCATCCTCCAATAGGAACGGAGCCTGCCTATCGACATGTTTGCTTGCTCTTGTGGCTTACGTCCGTGCGGGGCAATTCATCTCGATCTTGAAATCTTAGGTCGCCGACCACAGAAAAAGAAAGCATGTCTTTTACTGGAATATTGTCCCTATTTCCGATTCTAATATTTTCAAGAGAAAAAAACTCGAACACTGTCTATTGAATTAGCAGGAAGAGAGAAGTGGACAGTGTGAACTGTGAGCTGTGAGCTCTTGGTAACGACCAAAAGCAGCGCCGGCTTCAATGATTCAAGTTGAGCGAAAGTTTCAAGGCTACAGAATGCAGTACTGCTTTTCACATTCAACGGGAGGTTGCGTGAATTCAAAAATTCGTCAAACCTTCCTTTCCTAGAGCGGGGTTGAATGCAAGCTGTGAAATTTAGTTATCAGGGTGTATGGCGTGAGTGATCCTTGCAAAGGTCTCTTGAATTTGAATTCACGTTTGTGAAGAGAGGCTTTGGACTTCGCCCTTAGGGTTGAAACCCTCTCTTTATAACTTGCCTTTGACATGCTCTTGATCACCTGTAAATACCTCCTCAGCAAGATCTCTATTTAGGGGTTTAGCCACAATTCAACTTGAAAGCTTTGGATCACCTTGAAGCATCATTTCAATCTTGCGTTTGGTTTACCTTGTTTGCCAAAGTACGAGTTTCCGCACACTTTTGGGAGAGAATACTGACATTAAAATAGAGTCATTCATCAAATCTTAGTTATCACATAATGTCAGCCTCGAAATGTACAATCTGTAGCAAAACAGCATCCATAATCTGCCCTAAATGCAAATCTTCATCCTACTGCTCATCCGACTGCCTCTCTAAAGACGCTCCAAGTCACAACTTTTTATGTAGCCAATACGTCAAATTCATCTCTACAAATCCTAGACCAGGAGACGAATTGATCGAAACTAAGGAAGCCAGGGCCGATCGAATGAATATCAGCGTCAAACAATCCACCGTGTTCAGGCTAGGTCTTATTCCCGCAGCCAACTCCAAGTCTCCTCGATATGCATGGGTTACTTTCCACCAGACCATCTACGGTACCAACGTCGACGAAAATGTCGACGAATTCGACACCGTCTCTGCTGGCAGGATAGAAATACCGCAAGGGCATTCCATCATCGAGTTTTGGTTCCAAGAGAAGGTTGGCCACGGTACCAAAAAAGACTTTCGCACCTAGTCTTCCTTGGATGACTTTTACAAACGAGATCTCAAGACTCCCATTCTTGCGTTACGGTATCGATATAATGCTGGGACAACTGAGAGCTTTGGAGGGGTTTATGAAGAGATGACACCGAGTGATTGCCATTTCGCCCAAACGTGGCTTGCAACGAATAGTCCCCATGTTCTGGAGCCCCACACCGAATGTTCCAACAGTGAGCTGCAAACATCTTCGTCCCCAAAAAAGGTGCAGGGGGTCATCATCAACTGCTTGGGTTTCCAAAAGCTACTAAATAAACCAAAGGTAAGCTGTTCCGCAAACTTGTCTCCATCCCATTCGAAATTTCGAGAGCGAAATAAAGACTCACCGCTCGTCCATCTCCAGTACGTCGAAATCAAAATCTCCCCAACCGACAAAATCTTTAAATCAGGCACCTCATCCGAAATCTCCGCGCACCTCCAAATCCCCCTCCTCCTCAAAAAATGCCGCAGTCCCCCCTCCTTCGCCCAAAACTCACATGCAAACCCCTACAAAAACCACGAAGCGCATTTCCTGCTCATGGGAGCCGATCCCAGCAATGAGAAAGAATGGCGAAGTGCTGATTTCGGCCCCGTGGGATCTGTGCTTGTGGCGAGGAAAGATGGGAAGGATGTGAGTGTGCAGCAGGTGGAGGCTTTGGTAAGGTTTTGTAGGGATGGGTTGTTGGGGGGGATGATTGAGGTTGGTGGGAAGGGGGAGGAAGCGAGGGCGGAGTTTGTGAGGGAGTTTATGTGTCGTGGGAAATTTGAGGATTTTTTTGAGGGGATGAAGAAGAGGAGGATCTTGAAAGGCGATGAGACTTGGGGATATGCTTTCTCTCCTTACTCTGTCTAATATCCTGGAACCAAAATGCGCATCATCTTTGCACTTGACTGGGTATGACTTGGAAATATTTATACCCCTGGCAAAACACTCATTTCCTTTCAATATTCTTTCCTGCAGGCTAATAATTTTTGTTGATGCAAAATTGTCGGTGGGAGTTTGAACCGCAAGTGTGCAACGAATCTGGACGGAGCGAAGGACAGGAAACGGACATGGATATGGGACGAAAATAATGTATCTGAATTGCGAATCAAATTGATCAAACAAAATGCGCGCAAATACCAAAAAGGCGGCAAAAAGGGACGGAAAAGAAAAAAACCCCGCCCCCGGCAGACTGAGTCAGTAAATATAAGCTGGCGGGGCATGCGTATTGTAATAGTCCCCAAAGTTGCTTTAACACCATTTGAACACCCTTTCAAACCCCAAATTCTCCCCCAGCACGCCGAAACTCTTGACTACCCAACCCAGTGACCCATTCAAACCTTGTAAAGAGATATGACCCTATTTCAATCCTCAAGAATCAAATTTTTGGCAATTATCAGATACCTATCAAGCATTTTAGCATTCATGCACTGGTACATAACAACCCTCCTTGCATGGATAATATTCACCTGTTCCATAGCTACAATATAAGATAACTGTCGATCAAAGCTCAGACCTGAAGAGAGGGAAGACTCATTCTCAATATGGAAATTTCATATATCCTAAAATTGATTCGCAAGTCTTTCAATTTGATAATTCTGACTTCTGCAATGCGCAGAGGATTTGGATTACGCAGACCCTCCGCCGTCCGGGCTCGCAGTTTCGCCGAATGAGGGCGTTCGAAATTTGCGTGTCCAGTACTTGATGGAGTAGATTTGTGAACTGCTGATATGCGACACAGACTCTTCTCCGTGCGGGTTCGGCCGGCGCGACAACAACGAATGCTGTGATTTAAGCATGAAATGAGTATACCCTACTCATGAAGTTACCAGTTTCGATCTTGGTAATACATCCGGGCAAGCTCCGTCTGCCGTGAACAAGGTTGAACGATTCATATAGACCTATGTTGATGCTGGTGTTTGTGCTTTTTTCGACTTCTAGCTTGAGTTGTACGCAGGTCTTTTCGTGGGTCGTGTGTAGGATCACTGTTGTTCGATTTTTGCAGCTGACCTGTCGATGATGTGTAGCCTGGATCGCTCTGTGATAGCTCTAGCATCTTTGAGAGTCTTGCAACTATATCCTTTGCACGCATCCTCTGTTTAGGATCTGGGACCAACAGACTATACTGCACCAGCGTCAAGAAATCTTTGATGCCAGACGCACTCGAAGGATTTGCCCGGAGCTCTTCGATCCACTGCGTGACAGATGGTCTCAGAATCGCTGATCGCCTATTGCTAGGTTTGTGGCCAAGGATGGTGTAGAATTTTGAATCTCTTGTGCCACCGATATCCACAGATCTGGCATGCTCGAAATTCTCGACGCCTTGCCAACCATGGACGTACCAGGTGATGAATTCAAGGTAAAGGCACCCAAGGGACCAGATGTCATATGCCCGTGAGACTGGTAAGTGGAGATCAAGCTCAGGGGGCATATAAGTTGGTGTGCCCGCAATGCTTGCTGGGTCCACGTTCGATCTTGAATCCCGTCTATGAAATCGTCCGAGACCAAAATCAGCAATCTGTAAGACAGGGCCACCCGATTCTTCGTCTTTGAAGCATAAAATATTTTCGGGTTTGATGTCCCCGTGACGACCAAATTTTTCTTCTCCTTTCTCCCATTTTGCTGTCGAACCAGATGAACCATTTGTATTTTCTATTCTTGTCTTGAAGTTGTGGATGGCGTAGAGTGCATCGGCAAGTCCCTTGCATTGCGCTACCATCCACAAAACAATATTTCGATGCTGAACAAGTTTTGGGTCTTCGGCTCGCTGCCAATATGACCGCAGAGTACCGTCAGCATATGGGAAGATCAGATGGTAATGTTCCTTGAGTTGGTAAGTAGCTAAAAGCGTGACAATATTGGGGTGTGCTAGTCTCGAGAAAGACCTCAACGCATTGGCCTCGCGTTCGAAGGCGCCCTTGTCGGCGGAGTGAAGTTTCTTTATCGCGACGGGGTGACAATCAAGCTATCTACGTTAGTAAAGAGTTCGGATTTAAGGTGAGTTAACTCACCTTTTCGGGTTCTCCATTCCATTTTTGGTGTTGAGGATGAATTTTCACACGCCAGACAGAACTATAACCGCCGGTTTTCCTGCTGCCCTCATCATTCTCAACGAAAGGAAGGACAGTGTGGCTTCGGAAATTGTAATGCTTCGCCTCTGATCTCGACCCCAATTCAAAGACAGGAGTCGATACGGACCATTGAAAGCGAGAGAATTCGTGAAGATCCCATTTTGACCAGTTTTCAAAGAGACGATATTTTCGTTCAGTGTTGTGCGATGAGGGTAGATTCTCACTGCTGTCGATATCGCTGAGTGAGATAGGCAAGTCGGTGTCTGAAAGGTCCTCCCCCATGAAGTCTATGATAGACTTGCTTTTCCCTATCATGACCAAGATGGCAAATATCCTCGTGGCACGTTCCATCACGAAGTCGACAGTCTCATTTCGTTTCTCGCCCCTTGTCAAATACTCGTTACCCAAAGAATGTTCCAACTCGTCGAGAACAGCATCCCTTTTCAGCAGATTCTTGAACGTTTCTTGTGGAATAAAACAATCTGTTGAATTTGGCCCATTTACAAAAGCATTTGTAAGCTGTTCTTTGAAATTGCAGAAGAGCAATCCTTGTTGAGCTTGCCTCACAGATGCCCCTGCAGGAGAAGAAGTCTGCCAGAAATCAGTAGGGTACCCGCAACTTGAGGATTCTGGCCATACCTTCTTATCCGCCGCATTCCCGCTCGTATTGAGTCGAGACTTGCGGACTTTCTTTCTCGGAGGCTTAGGGCTTGTGTCGTCGTCTTCCTCGTCGCTTTCATCTTTCCCTTCGTCGTCCTTGTCATGCTGGTCATGTCTTGGGTCACCGGGTATCCCTTTCTTGAAATGCTGAGCCAGATGGGTAATTCTGTCGTCCCAATCCCGGAAACGATACGACTCGGGTAATTGACAAATTGTACAATTCTCGTCGAAGGTCGAGGGAACGGCGAAATGGCTTTGAGCAACTATCTCATTGTGGAACTGGATAGGAATGCTTGGATGCTCCTTCTCGAGGTGACGACCAAAAACATCCTTCCGTTTGAAAACCCTACGACTGAAAGGATGCCTGCAACAGGGCCCTGACCTTGTATGTTCAGGGTGTTCAATGTGAAAATGATCCATATCTGGATCTTCTGCCTCGCAATGAGTGCATTGAGAGCTCTCTCCAATTTGAACAACGGTATCAAGGTTACAGAGCCACCCTTCTTGAGGGCATCGTAATTCCTCATGCCTTCTCCAAGCGTCTTTTGTAGAGAAAATTCGTCCACAAAAAGAGCAAGGGTATGGGACACGAGGATGTTTTGACTGAGCCGTCATAGAATACTCTGTTGGAGGTTTGCAGGTAGTAATCTGCTGGCTGACCCATTCCCCAGCACGAATAAGGGCCTCTGAATTTGCGAGGACAACTCTTTGGCTGCGGGGAGAAGGGACTTTTGGTTCCAAAGGCTTTGTATTGTCTGCAATAGCTCCTTTGGATGCTTGAGAAAACTTGACGGCTTTCTCTGCCCAGATCTCGAGGAAAAGTCTGTTAATTTCTGTCGGTGGAAGTTTTGCGAAATTTGAAAAGTAGGCAATATCTTCAGCAGAAGGGAGTTGTTGCGGCGATACCTCGATCCAAGTTCTAATGATAGCAACAGCCTTCGAATTTGGTCCCGTAGCACCTGATTTAGCGGTTTCCAAGTCACTTTCGCTCTGGTCAATCTCCAGGCTTTTTTGATGAGTATTCCGAGAGGCATTAGAATTAACTTCTGGGGGAAGGCGGGTTGGGAATCCTGCCGAAGGTGCGTTCGCTAGTGGCTCTTTGAAATCGCTACGAGGAACAATCTGCTCTGTCCAGAGTGTTGCTTCATAGCCAGGAATGGGCGTGGGAACTACCTGTGATCTGGGAAGACTGTCCGGCAACTGGTCCTTCATTAGTTTGGGAGCTTTTTCTGATTCTTGGCATCTTGCTCTTGCTCACGTGTAAGTCTCCCATATGGGTCACAGGTCTTTGAAATAAGGCCTGTGGATCGGGCTCAAATTCTAGGTCGCCATACTGATGTTTGAGGCTCTGGATCTCGCCTTGTCGGGACAAGATTGGAGGAGCAGTGTGAGATGTTAAAGTCGGTAGAAAGGAGTTTCCAGAGAGTAGTCCCGCTTCGAAGCTTGGATCAGTTTCAAGGTCATGATCAAACGCTTGATATGCATTGTCGAAATGACTTGATGTGAAATTTTCTGAGCTCAATGAATGATAACCGGAGTCGTTGCGATTTGCATCTCGAAATTCCATGTCAGCTGACTTGTACCCGTTTCCCGTGCCAAGCACCATTTTTCGCGACATCCCGTAGCCTCGTTGTTGACGAACGCAATCAACGAGTGACTGATGTTTCTCACTTTTATTAGAATTCACAGTTGTATCTGTCGGGTGAGCAATGGACTGAATGATAAAGGTCAAAGAAAGTATGGCAGGAGGAAGATGGGTTTTACCATGCACTAGACGAACATGTGCTAGCCAAGAGCTGAGAGATTATGCTGTGTTAGGTTGAGGCGAACAGCAAGGCATTGTTCTGTCCAAAATTCTACGTGACCACAGACTCGGCGGGTGAAAAATGAAATGAAACCGGTGATGTCTGGTTAACCGGGCGAAGACTGGGAGAAAAATGGGTGAACGTGGGCCGGACCTGCATAGTGGCTGATACATTGCCACCGCTTTCTGATTGGACAAACCTGGAAGTATGGTGACCCCAAGGATGGGCGAAAGGCTGGCGACACGATCTGGCTGAAGGGAAGCTTGGGTGAAAATCTGTAGAGCTCTGTGTTTGTCAGGAGGGACGACCACAGAGAATTGGGCGAAAATTCGAGGAAAATGCAGTTAGCAAAACCACCACCCATGCCTCCTTTGCACCTGTAGGGAGAATTGGGCGAGATTTCGAGGAACATGCACTTAGCAAAGCCATCACCCGTGTATCCTCTGCAATTGTAGTGAGGATTGGGTGAAGTCGTAGGAGTATAGAGTTTTGTCTACGCGTAACCGCAGCAAATTTGCCAATTCTGCAAGCTATAAGCTCTGAACTGACCCTAAATCTCCCCAAAAATCAAGCATCGTTTTCAGACACAGCTCAAATCGATATCTCGCTATGCCATTCTTGAAGTCCTCAACAGATATTGTGCCTCCTGCTGGGCCGGCAATCGATAATACTACAAATGGTCCCTCAGCGAATGAAGGCGAGCTTGCGATTACGACACCTGCTTCAACGCCAGTCCGAACCGTTTTGTGGCGTGTCGTATTCCAAACATGCACAGGAAAGCTGTACTTGCATCAAGTCTCCCTCTCAAACACCAACACCGGCGAAGAAGCTCTCGAGAAACTCAGACTCGAATATCAACGAGTATTGAGTCACCATCCATTCCATATCTGGGACAAGAAGTCAGTTTTCTTTAGTCCAGTCATCGAGATCGCGGTCCTTTCAACGGTAAGTCTTAACCTAATGATTCTCATTCCGAGACAAGTCATTGACGAGAGTCATCCAGAATAGTGCCACAGATCTCGAAAGCCAGCTCGAAACGCGGCAGGTTTTCGTCACTCAGCGAAAACGGGACCTCGAACTCACTGCCGCATTCCGTACCCCGGAGCTGTTGGCTAACGCCAATAGCTTGGTGGAAGATAATGCACGCTTCGAGATTGGACATACTGGCGCAGGGCTCGAACGTGAGGTCTTGTTGATTGGACTTGGTTTGAATTGGACAGGGTTGCTGTTTTTGATTTTCGTGAACGTGATTATTTGCATTGGCGTCGGTGGGGTAGTGGGCATGGCGACAAAGAACGTGAATCTTGGAGTTGCTGTCACTTCGGGAGTTGCGACTACCGTTGGATGTGTTCAGGCTATACTTTTCTTAGTATTCAAGTAGGGTATATAAAGCTAGAAGAAGGGTACTTCTCACCAAATCTGTCGAGTTGGGTATGCGAATTAACATTGCACTTTCGGCTGCAGAACTGCTCTGGAGTATATCGAATAAATGCTTCACAGCGATGCAATAAAATCATTACTAAGGCGTAAAAGAGCGTCCACTTGGTACATGGGAATCTCACTTGAGAAGATACAAGAATCAAGAATAGAAGTAACCTACAAAAGCCAAAAAGTTCACTGAAGGAAGTCCACTCGCCATGAGAAAATAAGTAAAAGTTCATTCCATGCAAATAACAGCGTGTTCCTGGGTATACATGCAATGAGTACAAGAATCAAACCCCCCACCAACGCAGGTAAAAATCCCCTCCCCGGTTTTGATAACCTTGTGCCAACATGCGTCCTCCCGAGTCCCATAAAATACAAGTTCGCAGAGTATATCAACCATTTACACCAAGCCTTACCAATCCAAACCAAATCATTCGTTCATTTCCATCCTTGCAACATATTCAATTCGCTTCCCTTCCATTTTTCATCACATCATTATTCAAGCCTGTTGTCCTTGACCACCTGCAAGCAACCCAATACAATTATTCAGTAACAAAGCTGCCTCGTGCAGCAACTCCCATCTCGTCTTCTCGAACGTAGTGCGGAGGACCATTAGCATGCCGCTGCAGCCGTTGAAGCCACGCATTGACTTCAGCTCTTCGGGAGATCGAACACCGCCGAGTCTGCGTAGATATACTCGCATATCACGAACTTGAGCCTCGAAGTCGTAGTGTGCGGGAATGGGTTGCGTGCTCGCTCCCTCAAGAGCGAATCCATAAGACCATACAATCAGAGCGGCGAAATACATGACCCATGGCCGGTTCATGAGAACGTCATCTCGGGCAGAGTAATCGAAGACTGGGTCACTGAACCCGGCTGGAACGGTTCGGGCGGCGGTTGATTCCTCTGGTAGCAAGACTGAGCAAAGGAAGCGCAGCGCATACCAGGTTGCATCACGTGCCTTGGCCGTGGGAGCCCAACTGTCTCTCATGCGGCGTTGAGCGCTGTTCAAATCTTGCGAGCCGATAGTACGGCCGAGCAGTCGTTTCGCTCTGGCGAAGATCTGACAATCGACGATATCTACGTGCATCGCCATATGAGCGAGGTGGTGCAGAACCGTCCTGCTCTGGAAGATGACATTCTCTTCCTTCTTCTCAGGGCTTCCGTAGGGGCCAGGGGTTTGGTCCGGTTTGCGCGTCAATGACCGATCGAAGTCTTGTTTCCAGAGATCGAACGCCCGAGTAAGCGATCCTCTCCATTTGTCTCGTCCACCAAGTGCCTGTGATACTCCAAGAGAGTTGACTTGAAGGTCTCGTTGGTTCATATGCCAGCTCACGCTCAGAAGGCCAGCCATTAGGATTGTCCGCCCGAAAGAATTCGTTCTGACTTCTTGTGCATTCAGAGTCCTCTTGAGTCCTTCTAAGAAAGAGACGGGCTTCACACCGTTAGAATGCAAGTTGGCTTCGATCCTTCCAACTTCAGCGCTGTTTGTTGCGTTCCACAGAGCTTCGTCGCACGGAAGAGGTAGTCGCATTTCGTGGGCTACCATTACTGTTGAGTGTCCGAACATGGTAGCATGTGTTGAATCAATTACGAACGCCGCAAACGCTGCACGACGAGTTGCTTCATTAGTGACCCAGTGATTCCACCATTCATCCGGCGTATTTGCGCCAGATGTTGAAGAATGCCTGGATCCGTTCATCCCTTGCTTGTCATCCCTGACACTGGGAGGAGAATCCAAAGCAGATCTCCCAATAAGTGAACTACCACGTCTCATCAAGGTGATCGTTGTTGCGTGGTGGATATGAGCTCGCTCATGTAATGCTCTCGTCGAGTACATCTTCTCGTAAAGCTCCAATAGTAGCAAAGCTTGGAATACCCACAATTTCGCCGGAGGTCTGAAATGATAGTCGCTGAAGATTTCCCCTATTGGAAGACTAAATTAGCCTCAAAGCCGCCAACCATGGGCAGACCGAACGACTTACATCTTAGATGCCAGGCTAGGAAATTTGACAATTCTGCGCCTGCTTGAGTGACTTCATAACCATGAATTTTGTCCAGACACGAAGCACCAATAGCCATCATAGCTATCAAGAGGAGATTTGGTGTCTTGTCGGGCGAAAATGTTGGCTTGTGAACTGAATTGCTTGTTAGTATTCGAACTACAATAAGAAGAGGAAGGCTTACGAATTGGAACTTGTTCGCTGAAGTGGAACCAATAACTTCCAATATATGTCTGCATCATCTTGCGGCTCATCATATGACTGTCCTCACTGCGATCACCCTCAAGCAAAGCTTCCTTTTGCCTGGCCACTGGCGCATGGTCTGTTTCATTGAAACGCTCCTTGATGAGATCGATGATTGCTTGACTCTTCTCTTCAGAAAGTATTGTTTCTGGTAGGCTCGTATCGAGAAGGCTTGTAACTGCCATTGGATGGTGAGGCTGTTGGTTAGGTGGGAAAAATCCGGGCATATTTACGTCGTTGGCGAAGTAAGGGGCGTAGTACTGGTTCCCATCAGGATAACTTTCGTCGAAATTAGCAAGTTTCTCTGAATGAAGAAAGAGTAGAAGGCTTACTTTGCATAACCCGGCTGCCCCATCTGACCCATTGGGGAAGCAGAATTCTCTAGTTGCTGATTGCTAAACAGATAAGCCACGAAGTCCTCTGGAATTGCAAACGGAGATCGGTTGTATCCTTCACCACCAAATACTGGCATTGTATTGGGTGCTGTCATCTGATCTAGTAGCATCATGTCGGGGCCTGATTGCTGGTGTTGAAGGTTATCACTTGGATAATCCGTGGGTATGGAGTTCGAATACGTTTGGTCTCCCTCCCGTGTTGGTGCCGGAGTACTTGTTGCTGATGTTGCAAATCCTGGAGGGGGCAATGTAAAGGGGGTGAAATTTTGCTGGCTCACATATCCTTGCGGGCTAGCCACAGCTGAATGATAGTTTTGATTGCCTGACGCAGAAGATAAGAGGCCGTAGGGACCGACTGCTGTCTGTAGAGGTGGCCTTGAAAAGTCCGCAGGCTTGGCATCCGATACTCCGAAGCTCGAGTGCCGTTGAGGTCTGTTACCTGCCGTTGGATTCGTCGGAGCGTGTTCTCTAGACATGCTATCGCTGTTTGAGCGTTTAAAAGCTGTAGACTGCGTGTAGCTCTCCGCCCCATTTGAAGAACCCGCACCAGAATAGGTACCTGAGGAAGGGTTGGTGATTGGCGAATACGGATTCGAATTCATTTCTTGCGGTGACTGATATTGTAGCTGGCCAGCTCTTGATTTGATTCCGGAAAGACTTGGTCTCATGACTTCTGGAGAATTTGAACCATGCATGGTAAGTGGCTTGCCGGTCTCTGTCACTGGAGATGAGGCATGTGCATGGCCTAGCATAGAATCCTTTCGATGTAGTTGCGATCCTTTTGCGGTGTGGCGATCTCGATGTCTGTTGCAGAGATCTTGCCTGACGAAGGTACGAACGCAGTCTGGGAAGTCACAATTGTAGATCTGCTTAGGGGTGTGATTGAGTTGATGTCGGTAGCTATCAGAAGTTTGGTCAGTCACTGGTAGAAGTGATACAAAGTAGAATATCTCACAGATGTTCTGCTCTTGAATAGCTCTTGCCGCATCCCTCTTGGGGGCATTCAAACTTCTTGTCCAGGCCCTTGCGGCTTCTACGGCGCTTTCTTGAGGGCCCATCTGTTCCAGATGAGTGCCCATCAGCACCCTCCCCGTCTATGGGCGAACCCTCGCCAGTGCCTGTATCGTCATTATCCACTCGGCTTCGGCGTCGACCACGAGTTTTGTCGGTCGTCCCTGGTTCCGTCTTTGGCCGGCGATGCAGCGAGGGGTCTTGTAACTGAGCCATGTTAGGGCTGTCCATTTGTGACATGATATTATTCGTAGGAAATGAGTGAGGTTGTGCTGCTAGAATCGAAGTCATAGTCCCGAGTGACGGTGAATTTGAGCTTATTGTTGCAGGAGACGAGCTGGATTCATCCGACCGCCCTCGACATGCGACGCGCAGACTATAAGCTGATCACATCCACTACACGTTTTCGAATTAGAGCGATGTTTAGACTTTGGAGGGTACAGTTCGCGGATCCCCATCTGCGCTCGCTCGATTCAAGCTTCTGTCAAGCGATGCATAGGAGCATGGGAGAATAGGATAGCGAGGCACCGTACCTACTTACAGCTCAACGAAACTACTTTGGATTCACGGTATATCTTTATCACGCGCTTCACGCGGCAATGGGCTTTCTCGCAAATTCTCTCTCTTCCTCGACCGGTCAATTGACCTTCGAGTCCCGCTATGTCATGCCGGAGGGTTGTTTTCTGCGTACGCAGGAGTAGACTCGCGCACCAGATCCTGATCTTGATGTGCCGGAGCTCAGTCCCGCGGGGTCGACTGAACGGAATGCGGCGTGCGTGCAGGCGTAAGTCGTACACAACTCCAGCTACACAAGCAGATGCGTGCGTATGGAGAGAAGGAGGCTTTGTACAGCGTTATACAAGTGTATGTTTGTCGCGATGGAAGAGTGTGGAGAAGCGGCGGACGTCGTGCTAGGTGCTCGTGGGATGGGCAAGATGGACAAAGCTTCCTGTGGGGGTTTCCGTCGGCGACACGGGACCGGGCTTGGTATTTAGAGTATTTGGGAATTTTAGCTACTGGTACGGATTTCAGGGATCAGAGACGGCTCAAAGTTTGCAACTCTGGTTCTGGGATGGCGCGCATGGGCTAGGATCGGGTCGCTGCTGGGTTGCTGTTGTCACAATGTCTCCGGATTGTAGCTAAGCTTGGACGGCGTCCTTGGACTTGCGAGGCGGCGCGAGGGGCAATAATATGGCTTTCGGCCTGGTGGCTAGCTTTAACCCCAGGGAAAAGAGGGCTTCGCAAGTTGCAGAAGATTGCAGAAGAGGCTTGCCAGAAGTGCCAGAGACTGGCCTCGAGAGGGGAAAGCAGGAGGTCCTAGTGCGCTTTGAGAGTGTCCTGCGTCTGCAAGTTGCAACTCTGCATTTCTGCAATCTGCGTTCTGCGAACGGGGGTGGGGTCTTTGCGGTTGCCTCCGGGCTCCCCTTTTTGCTCCAGTCCTGGTGGTGGCCTGTCACGTTAGCTAAATCTGGTTTGAAATCGGCGCCGGCAAACACGGCGAAATCTGGGGCTAGTCCTCGTACTTTGTTGGCTTCCTTCTGGCGTTTCTTGGGCTGGGCTGTGGGCCTTCTAGAAACGCAGCACGCCGAAAGAGGGGGGTAAAGGGGCCTCTCGGCTGGATAAAAAAAACCTCACAGCATCAGCTGCTTCGCTCCCTGCCGCGTGTCTCAATATCTGAGATAGCATATGGCTCCCTATGATCTGAGAGGCTTGAACTTATGCCTTGTCTAAGTACGATTACGTTGTGCGACCTGTGCCTACAAGCCTCGACGTCTCCGCATTTACGGGTCACCCCTCTGCATCGGACTCTGGTCCGAGAAAAAGGTAGCGACTCCACCATCACAGCCAGGTCCAGGAATCGGGGTCAAGCAACAAAAAACAAGTATATTTCAGGCACATCCGCATCATGAATTAATGATTCCCCTGAGTTATTTTCCGTTTCCCTCTGTACAGCCCTGCTTAATCCATGATACGAAGCCACCCAGCGGTGGCTTGCAACCAACCCTTGCTCTATGGAGAAGATCTCCTGTTATGGTCTCGTGCTTGTTGCTTCATTGTCTTATCGAGTTATTTCATGGGAAAGATTTTGTGTGTCAGTATTATTTGGAGGCCTTGAGAGCTGCCGATTGGTAACACTAGCCGCGTTCATCTTCTCCATATATGTTTGCTTCTCCTCTTGTCTCTTCGTCATCAAAGAAAAGAGGCCACAATGAGAGCCTAGGCCAAGATCGCTTGCATTGATGATTAACACTGGCGTGTTTGGGTCTTCTTCACTCGCAGGATTCTTTTTGACCAAAAAAGCAAGTCCATCCTACGATGAAGAAGTGGAGGACTGGGCTGGAAGAAAAGTGCAAGGAAAAATTGCTTCACGTAGCAGGCCGTCATCGGAATGGTCTCGAGAAGAAAGTCCAAGCTTCCAGGGAATCTTTCCATGAACCTTCTAAAGCGTATAATTGCTTTTTTGGAAAATTCTTTCCTCGTCAGTGCGTCAGCAACTCGCCAAGTTTCGCCTTTTCAGCAAATGGCGGCAAGTTCGGTTGTGACATCTCTTGATGTTCCAGCTGCGCTAGTCTGGGGATGGTCTGGGGGCCCGGGGGGAGAAGGCTGAGACTGGGGTAAAATTTCCTCAAGCTTTTCATCTTCATCTGACCATCTGCGGATCAACGTGATTTGCGAGACGGCACCAGTTGTGCATCAGGGCAACAATCGCGGGCTTGCTCTGGCTTCTTGGCTTATGCACGAGTAAGCAGTAGATATGCAGGCCCGAGAGAAAAAGGAAACCTGAGACAAGTGCTTTGAAAATTCGAAAATTTCATTTCGTGGCCGGCAAGCATTCTTTTTGCACCTTGTCGATGAGATAGATCAATGAGGGGAATAAAGATGGAAAATACCGCACTCAATCAACGCCCAGATAAGGAGAACAAGATGAAGCATCCGAGATGACCAACTTTGAAAGCAGAAAAGGGGGAAGCGAGGAAGAAAGGACGAATGGGTCGAAAAAGCGGAAGTGGCAGCGGAGTGGAGAAACCTTTCCCCCTTAGCGGGAAATGGGACTCGCGCATCGCGCGTAATCGACGTGTGGACTCCGCATCCGCACGTAGCTTTGAAGGAACGCGAATTTAGAGGTTTCTATTCGAAAGCAGCCACTTGGCATTATTCACCAGGAGACTTTCTTATTCTCATAAACCGGAGTCACATTCGATCTTCATGGCTCCTCCGAGATCAAAACCTCAGCCCGACGACTCCAGGTCCGAGGCGTCCAGCACGAAAGAGAAGGCTGGGACGAATTCAAATGCTGTCAATGGCAAAGCTCGACGCGCAGGAGGAACGGCTGGTACAGGAAGCTCTCTGCGAGATGTAGTTTCGGCCGGGCAGAATAGCACAGCTGTCGCAGGGACTGCCGGTGCAGAGACAACACCCAGTACATCAGTAGGCGGATGCCATCCCTCTCAAGGATTCTCCAACTGACGTTCCTCGTATTAGATTGAATGGGCAAGCTTCGACCCATCAGTTCTGAACAATTATCGATTTGGCTATCGACTGAATACACCAGACGCATTCAACAAACCCTATAACCAGCTTGTCCTCTCGCACTCGCCGATCGGTCGAATGTCTCCTACAATGGCTAGGAAGAAGGAGAAACGGCGGCAGACACACGAACAATTCGCAAACGCAGCACGAAAGCACTTTAATAATATGGGCATTGTCGAGAATGAGATTGTCGTAGACTTTCTATATAAAGTCCGGTGGCAGGGTACGTTCCTTGAGAAATCCTCTACGATGTGTCACCGACTGACAGGCTGCAGATAAAAACTTCCGCATGCGATTCGACCCTCAGCGACCTCGACAATAATGCTATACTTGTTGGCTTTACATGGGTGGCGTTCTCAGGCATTTGGGTGGACGAAAGCATTGGATCCCAGCTGGGACTTGAAAAGGCGTAATGTGGGGTTTTAGCAAGGTTGATACCCAAAGTTTGAATCATAATGAATTTGGTACAATTCAATACACATGAAAACATCACTTTCGTCTGATCTTTATATTGGTTTTGCATAGCTTGTGTCCATACCTGACATCATTGCTCTGACATCGCTTGTGCTGTGGTAAAGGCTTCCAACTTCGCGGCTAAAAACATTTACTGAGTCTAGTCGAGAATCAATTCTTGTGTATTAAAAAGATCTCTATCTCTACTCCGTACCTGTTTTTACACGAATGGCCGAGGCTGAAGTGATTGTCGGCTTCCAGAAAGCTCTCCGGGGCTCGGACATAATCTACAACCAATCAGATACGACCAAAAAAAAGTTCAAGTTCCTGACAAAAAGAAATCAACATCTGACTCTGCCACTCCAGCTCAAGAAAACCACCAACACTCACCCGCTCCAAAAGGATTGCTGTCAAGGTTCAAAAAGGGATCAATCGCAGATCTGGCACCGATGCATATTGACAGTCCACCACGATGAACGCTGGTAAGACAGGCCTTCTCACCAAGGCCGCCACAACAACTCGCATCATATGTCCAACGCAAGCATCTCGACCGCAGTGCTTCAGGAATGACGCTCCAAATAAGCTACAGACACGATCGATATGCTCTGCTCCTTCACCACGATGTCCACAGTCAAAGCTGGTAGCTCCCAGGCTATCAGGGGCGGTGCAGAAACGGGTAAGCTTCCAAAGCCATGTGTAGCTCTTTACATTTCTAACAAATTCTTATAGACATTCCACGCAACTTCCCGACAACTAGCGACGAAAAATCCGTATACGGTACTAGGTGTCGATAAGGGAGCTTCGGCCGGGGATATCAAGAAAGCGTATTACGGCCTCGCGAAGAAATACCACCCGGATACAAACAAGGACCCCACAGCAAAGGACAAATTCTCAGAAGCTCAGTCCGCGTACGAGCTACTTACGGATCCGCAGAAGAAGGCAGCATGGGATCAATACGGTGCTGCTGCGTTTGACCAAGGGGCTGCACCTAGTCCAGGAGGAGGCGGCGATCCGTTCGGAGGAGCTGGAAACCCGTTTGCTGGCGGAGGTCCATTTGGCGGTGCCGGATTCGGAGGCAGTGGTGGGTTTGGAGCTGATTTCGATTTCCAGGATCTTTTTAGGAATTTCACTGGTGGTGGGGGACGGAGGGGACGAGGGGGGCGGAATCCATTCCAGGAGGAAGTACTGGTGGGGGAGCAGATTGATGTGCAGACTACGATATCGTTTATGGAGGCTGCGAAGGGGACGAGCAAGTCGATTCCTATTACGCCTTTGACGACTTGCAAGACGTGTTCGGGGAATGGGCTGAAGCCGGGAACGAAAAGGAGTGAGTGTAAGACTTGTGGGGGGACGGGGACGAGGGTTCATAATGTGGCTGGTGGGTTCCAGATGGCTTCTACGTGTAACTCCTGCGGAGGCCAGGGAGTTACTACTCCTCGAGGTGGAGAGTGCAGAACTTGTGCTGGGAATGGGGTAGTGAGGGAGCGAAAAACGGTTACCGTTGATATTCCGGCGGGTATCGAGGACGGAATGCGGATACGGTTGACCGGAGAAGGAGATGCCCCCGTTTCTGGAACATCGTCAAACCCAGATGCCAGAACCGTTCCCGGGGATCTTTACGTCCTTGTACGAGTGGCTACGGATCCCAAGTTCAGTCGATCAGGAGCTGATGTTTTGTACACGGCTACTGTTCCTCTTACTACGGCTATGCTTGGAGGCGAAGTCAACATTCCTACATTGGATGGAGAGGTCAAAGTCAAGATTGCCACGGGTACTGCCACTGGAGACAAAATCACGTTGTCTGGTATGGGCATGAAGAAGCTGCAAAGGTCAAAGCTTGGCTCTGGAGACCTGAAAGTCGAGTTCAAGGTCGCGATGCCGAAGTACTTGAGCGCAAACCAACGAACAATCGCCGAGATGCTTGCGGATGAATTAAACGACAAGACGGCCAAGCGGATTATGAACGTTGGGCGAAAGAAGTGAGTGATCAAGCCTTTTCAAGTATACGATTACTGACTTGGCTTCTCAGCTCAACAACAAGTGAAGAACACAAGAATGAGGGATTCTTGAAGTCCGTCTGGCACAAATTGTCGGGCGATCCTGCGCATACGGAGGCGGCCGTCAACGATGCGATCAAGGATAACACCAAAGACAAAGACTCGAAATTGGACGGAAAATCTTCAGAAGACAAGGACAAGAAACCTTCCGACTCGAGCTCATAGTAAGATGTAGTATGCCTGTACAACACTTTCTCTTCGGCTTGTATGTTGAACCTCTGCTGCATCAAGGAGTGTGTGTGAAGAATATAGGAGATAATGAGTAACGGAGCAAAGGCGTCTACCTGCATTCTCTCGAGGGAGACTGGGGATCATACCCGAATTGTACATTTAGAATAAGCGCATATAGGGGTAACTCTACTCACGAAAGATTGTTTTAGTACCTGTACCTGTACCGCGTGACCATCCCATCCCAGACCAGGAGTCACAAAATGTGACAGAAACAGAGACATGAGGCTCTCCTCTCCCACTAACGAATTTTCCCAAGCCATTATTGAACGATCTTATACTATTTTCCCTTGGGCACCGATATAGGGAGCATTACGATTCGCGATGTGCGGTTACGGGCCGCTCGGTTGGTGCGCCCTGGTGATGAGAGAGTCCGGTACATGGAGGGGCAACCAATGATGCTGGGGATGTGCGATGAGCAGGCGTATGTGGGCTCTCACTTGCATATTCAGCACACCGGCGGTCAGTTTACCTAGGGTGGTTCAGAGACCACATCCCGGGAAACAGGCACTGATCGCGGCCCCTCTCGGGCGGTTTTGTATTGTATGGCTTCCCAAAGAGGGACTGGTGAAGAATGATGGACGGAGGAAACGACCCCTCCAGGACTTGGCCAAAGTCATAGGGGGTCATGGTGATAGAGTCTTGTTTCTGCCTCGGCGGCTAATATATTGGACTTGTCTGTTGGGCTGTAATGTAGCACATTCACAAGCCAGAAAGCCAGAAAGCCAAAGCCATGGGAAGTGAAATGTAATACGGTACCTTCCTTTCTGTCACATTTGAGCATTAAGTCAGCGCTTATCTCAGCCAGATTGAAGCGATTCTGCAGCGCCATGCGCGAATCGCACCTGTATTTTGTACATAGAAACATAATAAGATGATGATATGTCAATCGGTACTCAGGCACCCAAACAAACTTGATCAATGCACTCCATCCCACGCTGGCCTTTTTCGCGGCCACAGTGTTGCAGTCGAGTTGCGTGCTGCATGTGTTTGCCGTTCCGCAGCGCAGCGCAGCAGCAGCTTTTTATTACAGGGGCGCTATTCGCTGATCGAATAAGCTTCCAACGTTCTACGCTTGCTGCCCTCTACTAATTGGGCCCAGAAGCATCCTAGAAAGCCATCCGAATCCAAGAATTCGAGGTTAACATCCCTAGTCACCGTCTTAACTCGTAACCCACTGTACCCACCCGCAAAAGGTCTCACCATCACCATCGAACAAAATCCTGGGCTGCCCACAGACGCAGGAACACAGACATCGTGTGCAAACAGTACAGAAGAAAACAGGACCGTCCCAAGACCATGATTCCCATGCATGACGCTGGGCGCACGGAGATCCCAACGACGAGCTAAGCTTCACCAGCATTCGTAAGGTACCTGTACACGACCGCCCCTCCTCTCCGCCTATCGCAAGCAACGCAACGTCAGATCCGCCCCCACGAGCCATCAACCGCATCAAACAACTGCGACAGCGCTTCAGGGAGAACGAACGCAGGATATACATCTGGGGGAAGTGCCTTGGCCCGTCGGAGTCGGAGCTCCTGCTCGAGCAAGAGCATAAGCGTATGATACGATGCAGGCACCGATGATTTCCGTGCCTTTGAAGGCCACAAACGAGATAGACTGGATCCAGCCGCTCAAGGGCTACATTCGCCAGACGTATGGGGATGATCCGGAGCGGTACGCTGAAGAATGCGCTACGTTGAATCGGCTGAGACAGGATATGAGGGGTGCGGGTAAGGATAGCGCTGCTGGGAGGGATTTGCTGTACAGATATTATGGCCAGCTTGAGTTATTGGACTTGCGATTTCCGGTGGATGAGAATCATATCAAGATTTCTTTTACATGGTAGGAGAAGCTCTGTTGGGAGATGTGGGAAGCGGACTAATGTGCATCTGTCTAGGTTCGATGCCTTCACACATAAACCGACCTCCCAGTACTCACTAGCATACGAAAAGGCCTCTATAATCTTCAACATATCTGCTGTGTTATCATGCCATGCTGCGAACCAGACTCGATCCGAAGACTCCGGTCTGAAGACTGCGTATCACTCGTTCCAAGCCTCTGCTGGGATGTTTACCTATATCAATGAGAACTTTCTTCATGCGCCTTCTACTGACCTGAGTCGGGATACGGTCAAGACTTTGATACAGATCATGCTTGCTCAGGGCCAGGAGGTATTTTTGGAGAAGCAAATTGCGGATGGCAAGAAGGTGGGGTTACTAGCTAAACTTGCGAGCCAAGCTGGGTATCTTTATGCACAAGCTGTGGAGGGTACGCAAGAGAATGTGAATAAGGCTGTTTTTGAGAAAGTCTGGTTATTGGTTGTCCAGGTACGTACTGAAGCTCTGGCCCTAGACTTTTTTCGGAACTTCGTAATTCCACGATTTCTCAGGCTTGCCAATATAGCAGTTCTAACTTCATTGTAGATCAAGTCACACCATATGAACTCTACGGCTCAATATTATCAAGCACTGGCCGACGATGACGCAAATTCCCATGGCGTAGCTATCTCGCGCCTGCAGGTCGCAGAAACTGCGGCCAGGGAAGCTAACAAGCTGGCAAACGCCTTTCCCGGAAACGTCCCCGCAAACTCGAATCTCACGGCAGAAACAGGACCTGCTCTATTTGAACTCACAAAGCGGCAGCTAGCTAATGTTCAAGAGAAGCTAACGGAGCTGATCAAGGACAATGATTATATTTACCACCAAACGGTACCTGCAGAAGCGGGTCTTGCAGTTATACCAAAGCTTCCTGCAGCTAAAGCGATCCCTGTCAGCGAGCTGTATGCAGGACAAGACATTCAGCGTATCACTGGGCCAGATATCTTCCAGAAGATTGTTCCCATGTCGGTCACCGAATCGGCCAGTCTGTATGACGAAGAGAAAGCCAAGCTGATCCGGGCTGAGACAGAGCGGGTAGAAATCGCAAATGGCGAAATGGCTGCGAGTCTAGACTATCTCAGGTTACCGGGCGCTTTACAGGTGCTAAAGGGTGGGTTTGATCACGAATTAACGGCAGATGATGAGTTCCGAGGCTGGTGTGATGATGTGGCGAATCATGATAGTCCTGGAAGCACTTTCGACTTTCTGAAATCAAGAAAAGACGATGTAATAACGATGCTTGATAAAAGCAGCAAGCAATTGGACATGGAGGAAAGTGTTTGCGAGAAGATGCGATCGAAATACGAAGCGGATTGGACACAACAACCAAGTTCGAGGTTAACGACTACTCTTCGGAACGATATTCGAAATTACAGAGATGCTCTCGAAGAGGCGGCGCGGAGTGATAATCAACTGTACTCGAAGATGCGGCAACACGAGGTAGATTTCGATGAGATGCGATCGGCTGGGGACACTGGCGAGGCGGATGTTCTTTTCCAAAAAGCACTTATTCAAGTCGGTGGGAAGAGAGGTGTGGGCAGTCCGATTGGTGGAGAGGGAAACCTTTTGGATGATGACTTTGAGGATCACGGCATGAGCGTAATGGACCAAGTCAACAAAGTGGAGGAGATTCTCAAGAAGTTGAATTTAATTAAGCGTGAGAGGGCGCAAGTATTGAAAGACTTGAAGGAGAAGGTATGGCTAATGTGACGATATTTGTGATGAATCCACTGACAACTTTTAGGTTCACAATGATGATATTTCTCAAGTCTTGATTCTCAACAAGAAATCCATCTCTACATATGAGACTCAGCTTTTCCAAGCTGAGCTCGAGAAGTTTCGCCCACACCAGAACAGACTCCTCTCAGCAAACCACAAGCAATCATCTCTGATGAAGGAGCTCACAGCTACTTTCAATACCTTATTACAGGACAAGAGAGTAAGATCCGAGCAGAGTAAATACGAAAATATCAACCGCCAAAAGACAGCTGTCACGTCCAAGTACAGGCGGGTGTATCAAGAATTTTTGGACCTCGAGGCTGGCCTTCAGAGTGCGAAACAATGGTACAGTGAGATGAAGGACACCGTGGATAGTCTTGACAAGAATGTGGAGACATTCGTGAACAACCGGAGATCGGAAGGCGCCCAACTTCTTAGCCACATCGAGCAAGAACGAGCATCAAATTCCAGTGGTCAAGCTGATAGAGAACGAGAACGCCTGCGTATTCTCATGGAACGGATGTCAATGGATCCCTCGACCTCACCTTCCTCGGGTAAACCACCTCGATCGCAATCAATCTCGTATCAATCACATCAATCGGGTTCACCTACTGCTAGATACCCGGCCACGAATTTCGCAGGCCAATACCAAGTTCCAACTTCACCTCCACCACACTCTCAGTCTTTTGCCCAATCGAGTCACCCGGCTTACGCTGCTCAAAACGGATCTCAATATCCGCCCCAGCAACAATCACAATCGCGGCCGAACGATATATATACCGGACAAAAGCACACACCACAACCCCAAGCTCAGACCGGCTACAACCCAGGCAATTACCCTCCACGAGACCCCAATCAACCTGTCTCAGCACCGCCGACGCAAAGTCAATTCTCCCAGAGCTCTCAGAACTACGGACGATCACAAGCAATCTCCCCACCACCAACCCAAACCCAATTTGCGCAACAAAACTACGGCCGCCCACGAGATCCCTCGCAACCCATCTCCCCTCCTCCCACACAAACACAATTCTCACAAAACCACCAGACCTACGGGCGACAGCCCCAATCACCAAGACCAGGCCAATACAATGTACCGCCGGGTTATGTTCCTCCTCCGCCGCCGCCAGGACCTCCGCCTTTGGGACCACAGCAGACGTATGGGCAGGGGGAGTATTATGGTGGACAACCGCAGCAGAGGAGTGGGAGTCAGCAGGGTCAGGGTCAGAGTCAGGGGGATCCTTGGGCGGGGTTGAATGCGTGGAAATAATTAGGGTAGATGTAGATGGCTTGGGATAGGCGATAGGCAATGAATGAAATATGGAGTAAAATATGCTCTGATGTGTGTTTGGCGTGAATGTGAATGCTGTGATGTGAGCCTTTTTTTTTCCCACTTGCTGAAAATAACCTACTATTCTGTTGAACATCGATTTATTTGTGGGTTTAAAATTGTTTGAAGAGTCGACATAAACTTCCTATAATTCTTGTTTCCAAAGCCCCAAGTTTCAAAATATTGCTCTCTTGACTCAGTGCCTCGAGTTGCTCTAAAAACAAAGTGGGGCAATCTCAAGATCCCTGTGCATCGGCGTTAAGAATGCCGACTGGACCAGCTTACAGCATCATCGATCATAAATCTCGAATGTTGATTTCCCTTCCCGATATCGCCATCATCCAATTCCCTCACCCCACGAATTCCTCCTCTCCGCATTTCAGTCCCGGATCCTAGAATATTTCATCTAGAATCCCATTGCAGCTTCGCAACCCCTCCCTCGCGCAAACAGAATTTATAAAGAAGCAGCAGAACGTCTGGGATTAGTTAGAGATGCTATACGGCCAAAACCTACCATGGCGGCTTGCGCTCCGAACCACGACGAGGACGGTAATTAGACATAGCTCGAGTTCTTCGAGTAGAGTTCTCTATAGCACACGCTCCCGGCAGAGTATATTGCGTCCTTTTGCTGTTGCCCCGGCGGCTCACACAACACCCTTATTTTCATCGAACTTCTCGACTTCGCCCGCGAGACGGAAAGAACCGCCCAAGGACTCAAAAGATGTCGTGGAGGAAGTGACAGAGGAGAAGGAAAAGGTCGAGGCTGTTAAGGAGGAGGTGGTAGAGAGTAAGACGAAAGCTCCTGAAGCTCCGAGTGGTACGAATGTCCCTGACGGCAGAGGGAGTGCTGCTGCTTCGGGAGGCGATTCCGGTAGTGGTGATGGTGGCAAGAAGGGACGGAAACCGTCTGCGGAAAAAGCATTGCAGAAACCTACGGTTCCGGAGGTCTATCCGCAGGTAATGGCTATACCGATTGCCAAACGGCCGCTGTTCCCAGGGTTCTACAAGGCGGTTACGGTGCGGGATCATAATGTGGTGGCGGCGATTCAGGATATGATGAAGAGGGGCCAGCCGTACATTGGTGGGTTCTTGTTTAAAGATGAGAATGCGGACGGGGACGTGATTGAGAGTATGGATGATGTGTATGATGTGGGAGTGTTTGCGCAGATCACGAGCGCGTTTCCGGTGCATGGGGATGAGGGGGCCCTGACGGCTGTCTTGTATCCGCATCGGAGGATTAAGATGAGTGCGTTGGTGAAGCCGGATGGGGAGAGGGCGACGGGCGTGTCGAGGGCGGAGGTCAGTGCTGTTGAGACGGCGGTTCCTGAGCCTATTCCGCAGAAACAGGGGAAAGAGGAGGGGACGGATAAGAAGGGGGATGTGGTGGCTAGTTTTGAGGAGGGCGCTGTTGCGTCGAAGGGCTCGGATGTTGCTGCTCCTTATGAACCGACGAGTTTCTTGAGGAAGTACCCGGTCAGTTTGGTTAATGTGGAGAATATGTCGGAGGAGCCACATGATCCTAAGAGTCCTATCATTCGGGCTGTCACCAACGAGATCGTTAATGTGTTTAAGGAGGTGGCGAACTTGAATAGTTTGTTCAGGGATCAGATTTCTACATTCTCGATGAGCCAGTCTGCTGGGAATGTCATGCAAGAGCCTGCAAAGCTTGCGGATTTCGCGGCAGCAGTCTCGGCGGGCGAGTTGAACGAGCTACAAGATGTTCTTGAAACGATGAATGTGGAGGAGCGGTTGCAAAAAGCATTAGTGGTCTTGAAAAAGGAACTCATGAACGCTCAACTGCAATCCAAGATCTCAAAGGATGTCGAAAGGTCGATTCAGAAACGTCAACGAGAATACTGGCTCATGGAACAGATGAAGGGTATTCGAAGGGAACTCGGCATCGAATCTGATGGGAAGGACAAGCTGGTGGAGAAATTCAGAGAGAAGGGTTTGAAGCTCGCCATGCCGGAAGCTGTAAAGAAGGTCTTTGACGAAGAACTCAACAAGCTTGCGCATTTGGAACCTGCTGCGTCGGAATTCAACGTTACGAGGAACTACCTAGACTGGTTGACTCAAATCCCTTGGGGACAACGAAGCGCGGAGAACTTTGGGATCAAGAACGCTATGACAGTTCTCGATGAGGATCACCACGGTTTGAAGGACGTCAAGGATCGTATTCTTGAGTTCATTGCTGTGGGTAAGCTACGAGGCACTGTCGAGGGCAAGATTTTATGCTTTGTCGGCCCTCCTGGTGTGGGAAAGACGAGTATTGGAAAGAGCATTGCGCGAGCTCTTAACAGACAGTACTACAGATTCAGTGTTGGAGGTCTGGCAGATGTAGCGGAGATCAAAGGTCACCGGAGAACATACGTTGGAGCACTACCTGGACGAATCATTCAAGCATTGAAGAAATGTCAGACGGAGAATCCGCTGATTTTGATTGATGAGATTGATAAGCTAGGGAGAGGACATCAAGGAGACCCAGCTTCTGCGCTTTTGGAACTGCTTGATCCGGAGCAGAATAACTCGTTCCTGGATCAGTATCTTGATGTACCCGTTGATCTTTCCAAGGTTCTTTTTGTCTGCACTGCCAATATGACGGATACGATCCCTCGACCACTTCTTGATCGTATGGAAACGATCCAGCTTTCTGGATATGTTGCGGATGAGAAGATGGCGATCGCAGAACGGTATCTCAGCCCTGCTGCGAAGGAGCTGGCTGGTCTGAAGGACGTCGATGTCAACCTCAACACCGAGGCTATCGAGGAGCTGATCAAATCATATTGTCGAGAATCTGGTGTTCGAAATCTGAAGAAGCAGATCGAGAAGGTGTACCGCAAATCTGCGCTGAAGATTGTTCAAGATCTCGGCGAGAGCGTGCTGCCTGAAGAGGAAGCTCTGACGGAAGAAGGCAAGGCTGCCATGGAGGAATCGAAGAAGGACAAGACGGATGTCAAAGAGACATCTGACAACATCGAGAATGAGACTACAGAGAAGCCACGGATTAGTCTCAATGTTCCCGACACAGTACACGTTACCATCGACAAGGATAACCTAAAGGACTACGTCGGTCCTCCCGTCTTCACTTCAGATCGTCTCTACGACGTCACTCCTCCAGGCGTAGCAATGGGTCTGGCATGGACGCAAATGGGCGGTGCAGCTCTATACGTCGAATCGATCCTCGAAAGCGCCCTAACACCCAACTCCCGCCCAGGCCTCGCAACAACAGGAAACCTGCGCTCAGTTATGAAAGAATCAACCTCAATCGCCTACTCGTTCGCCAAATCCGTAATGGCGAAATCCTTCCCCGAAAACCACTTCTTCGACAAAGCGAAACTACATCTCCACTGTCCTGAAGGCGCAGTGCAGAAGGATGGGCCCTCGGCGGGCATAACGATGGCGACGAGTTTGTTGTCGCTGGCGCTGGATCGGCCGCTGGATCCGACGATTGCGATGACGGGGGAGTTGACGGTTACGGGGAAGGTGTTGAGGATTGGGGGACTGAGGGAGAAGACTGTGGCTGCGAGGCGGGCGGGGAGTAAGATGATTATTTTTCCGGATGATAATATGAGTGATTGGTTGGAACTTCCTGAGGTTTGTCTCCTTTTTCTTTTGTGTAAAGGATGATACTAACTAAGTATGATAGAATATCAAAGAAGGCATCGAAGGAAAGCCCGCAAAATGGTACTCTGACGTCTTTGATCTCGTCTTCCCGGATCTGGATAAAGCGCACGCGAATTCGCTGTGGAAAGACCAGCTTACGAGAAAGAAGGGCAACAAGGATAGTGAGGATGATGATTGATTTGATTGAGTGGAGGAGGGGATTGTACATAGCGGGGTGTGTATGGGGAAGTGGGCATGGCATGGCATTGGCGTTTCTTCTGCTTCTGCTTCTGTTTTTGGATTATGGTGCAGGATGGATGGATGATTGCTAGAAAACTCTCCGCTACTACGAAGGTATAGGTTACATTAAGATTACATTATTTAGATATCATGGTTTGGTAGATTGTGTATGGAATGGACACGTCAAGAAGAAGGGAGGCAGGGAGGGAGATTGTATGTGCGTGTAATTATGTAGATAGATGTAAATGTAAGATTTATCCTGAACATGGTGTTGTTCGCTGGCGTCTCGCACCTCGAATTCTCACATTTCTTTGGCAAAAGGTCCCGTCCCGTCCCGACGAGAAAAGAAATGCAAAATGACGACTCGCAAAATCCATTGCGCATGGAGGGATCGAATGGTTCATGCAATTGTGACGAATTTGGCGATTTAGATGAATCGCAGCGCATATCACGGACCGTCTACCAGATTTTTTCAATCATATGTACAGTACCTCCACATCCGTACGGATAGTGGGGAGGGGAGTCCCGCTTACAAAACCAACCACTGCTAGCCAGTGAATTCTACAAGGCGAGGCGAGGCTAGCATCCTGACAGCGAAGTGTGGCGCGTACTTCCGGACTTCTATGGGAATAATTCACTAGCCTGCGCTCGGTGGAGGCTTGACGTTGTTACACGTATGCTTGTCTGGGGACCAGCCTTATTTGTACCCGATTTTGGGGGGAGGGCGTTGGCGTTGGGCAGCAAGAAGGCGATGAGATGGGATGTCAGGGCCCCCTGGAGGCAGGCAGGGTCGGCTTAATGGGGTTTTTACTGTACTGTGGGTGGGATTGGGGGGGAAGCGGAAGTGGAAGCCTCGTCTGATGTGCAGGTGTGCAGTAGTTGATACTGTGGTGGGGATGGGGATGGGGACGATACCGGAGCTGAGGATGGGGAGTGCGTGAGGAGGAGTTTGGGTGAGAAGTTTGAGAGTTATGATACTGTATCTTTGAATTAAATAATTGTAGAGTTGTGTTGGACCCCAACGGTTTGCTATTCCCCCTCCCCCTCCCCCTCCTCGCTTTCATCCGAATTGGTTTAACCTTAATGTATCCTCAGCGCTCGGGCAGGCTGGCTCTTGGCGGGGATTGTGTAGAGAGATATGGGAAAGAGAATTATAAATGACTTTGATTGGGATTAATATTCGCATTATTTCAGGAGCTGTTTCCGGAAGTACAGGCATGAAATCCCGTGCTGTGCTGTGCTGACCTCCCCACTTTCTCGTTCTCGTTCAGTAGCATCAGAATAATACGGTACGGTACCACCCCCCTCCAAACCTCGTTTGTTCCTTTTCGTAGCATCATCCGGGGTTTTCTTCTAGAGGATTACCAATCACGGAAATGCGCTGATCGGGAGGGATGAGGGGGTGAAAAATGATAGACAGCTACTCGACGGATTGGCCCGACCCGCTGGCTTTACTATCCTATCCGCTGCAGTCCTGGTGGTGGTCTGTGGTCCCAAGGAAAGAACAGTGAGAGAGATTTGGTCTAATGCGAGGAATTGCGCGATTCTCTCACTCTACTGACCTTTATTCCCCGAATTATACCCCTCGACAGCTTACTCGCGCTTGTCTTCCCAGCAGCTGCAGCTTCTGCCACTCTACTGTGGGTACACGCAGCTGCTGCCAATACGACGCTCTTCCTGTAAACGCAGTGCGTGCCAGAATGCCTACACCAGCAGCAGCAGCAGCAGCCCAACCCCACGGCCAAAAGTGAGGCAGCCAAACAAAAATCAGCAACGGGCAATGGCAATGGGCCCAGAAGCAGAAGCACCTGTTCCTGTTCCTGTTGTTCCTTCTCACGGCGTCTTGCTGCCTACCGGATGCATACCTATCGTGCGTTGTTCGCGCCCCAGCCACCCTTTGACCCTTTCAACGTCCTTACCGTCCAAACCAGGCCCCATCTGCAACCTCCTGCATTTGCAGCAGCATCGCTCACCGCAGGCGTACAGACACTGAGACGACGCCGTCGAATAGGAAATACGCCTTCCTTAGCCTCTTTCAACGTCAAATACCCTGCCAGCCAGCTATTACACGGTCGCCTCACTCAGAACAACAAAGAGGCCATCGTGCTCCACTACACTTCCACTTCCAACACCTCCCCCCTTCTTGAACATGCCTCCCCGTGCGGTGCCAATGCAATGACCTCGATACGCCCTTACAAGAATAGGAGAGTGCCGCTGCTCTCGAATAAACATCCCCATCTGGATACAGATAGATACGTTGTCGGGTTGCTGCAGGATACACAAGCCCGGCGTTCAAGGTCCACGATGAACCACGGCCTCTCGAATTGTTGACACCCTGAGCATCTATCGTATCAGCACTTCAAAAGGAAGTGGCAACTCCACCATGTATGCAACATGAGAATCTCTCCCCCAAGTCCCCCTCCAGCTCCGAGCTCAGTGTTGTCGGTTCTGTTGTTGTCTAGACTCAGGTCAGGGTTGCTGACCATCTCCCACACAGCTGCCGGGGCCATCCCGACACCACAATGGCACAAACGGAGAAGCCTCACGAGAGAGCCGCATCCACGGACCAAAGGACTACCTGGTCCTGGAAAAGGCTCTTCGGGAAAGACGGCAAAGACGATAGCACATGTAGCACCGCTCCCCCACCCGCTCCACTCCAAGAGGACACTACGCGGCCCAACATTGCACGCAGACTCTCGAGAAAGGTTGTCCCAGGATTACCTCGACCTGGAACATTCAAGAGACAACAATCCGAGCTTCGAGACAGGCTCGAGCCAATCAAGCCCAACGCCGATGAACGACGTACCGTCTCGGTAGACCGAAGACGAAATCCCTCCATCCGAAACTCTTCTTCCAATGTGGTTACGGGGCCCAGAATAAGTGCTCCCGAGCTGTTGGAGACGACCGAGACAATCGATTCAGTATTAGATAACTACCAGGTCCCACCGGTCACCACACAAGAGAATGAGGCTCAGGAATACGTGGACATCTCGAAAGAGGCGTCTGCTATCGACACGGCGTCGATATCCACTGAGGCCTTTGATGAAATGATACTCGAAGAGCTTGAACGAAAGTGGATTCTGAATCTGAGCATGCACTTTAGGGACAAGTCCAAGAGAGAGAAGTTTTTTGTTACGTATGCAGAAACGCCTACGCATTGGAGACGTGTCACTATCTCGTTAGATTATAGGAGTGCCCCTGAGGGGTCATTAGAAGAGGAGCTCATGAGGACGAGGTTTCAACGGGATAAGAGTGCCCGGATTTATGAGGCCATTCGGGAATCCCTTCCCGATATCCAGTTCTATGACACGGTAACAAATCTGAAACTGCAGACGGAGAACGAACGGCTTCATGTGCACGTGGTTGAGGATCTTTCAGAGATTATCTCCTATCCTCCCATCAGGGCTATCAATCATCTCAACTGCCGAAGGATCAGAGAAGACGAGCTTGTTTTCGATTCCCATCTCTCTGGGTTCGTTTACAAGGTTCAGGTTGATGGTCAGGTGTTTATCAAGAAGGAAATTCCGGGTCCCGATACGGTTGACGAATTTCTCTACGAGATTAATGCTCTACATCAACTCTCTGGTTCTCGCAGTGTTATCCAATTTGGTGGTGTTGTATTGGATAATAAAGGCGAGATGGTGAAGGGACTTCTCATCAGTTTTGCTGAGCAGGGTGCTCTGATTGATGTTATTTATGATGGGGAGGGGCAGCTCCCCTGGAGGCGACGAGAACGATGGGCGAGGCAAATTGTTCAGGGTCTTTCAGAGATTCATGAGTCGGGCTTTGTTCAGGGAGATTTTACTCTTTCGAATATTGTCATTGATGCATATGATAATGCGAAGATCATTGACATAAATAGAAGAGGATGCCCCGTTGGTTGGGAACCCCCTGAAGTTCGCGATCTCATTGAGAGCAATCAGCGCATTTCTATGTACATCGGCGTCAAGTCTGATTTGTACCAGTTGGGAATGGTTTTATATGCTCTGGCCACCCAGCATGATGAGCCGGAAACCCAGCGTCCGTTGAGTTTGTCTGCATTTCCTGCTGAGATTCCGGACTATTTTCTTGATATTTGCCATCGTTGTCTCAATGATGATCCCAGGCTCCGTTCGCAAGCTTCAACTCTGCTTACACTGTTCCCTGAAATGGAAGAGCCGTATCAGGAGCCATTGCGCCCAATGCCCATTGTGGTAGATGCACGCCATACGGAAGAGAAGGCGTTTTCGAATGGAGCTTTTCCAGGAAAATCTGGATTTCTAAGCTCCCCATATGGCCAGCCCCCAGCACCAGATGGATCTATCGATGTACACGATTATGCGGTAACCGATGTGTCAGACGCCTCGGATATCTACCCAAGGCGAGGGCGGTCACCGCCCAGACCCGAAATGCATGAGCCACTGCCGGTCTCTGGCCTGACTTCAGATTTCAAACCGCACATTTCAACCATTGACTCCGAATATCTAGATACCAGTACGCGCGATACCCCAGGCGTCACAACAGAGCAAATAGAAACCATCTCTGCACTAGCATCCCAACCCACAGCCCCAGAAACAAATGAAGGACCACAGAACACAAATGAAGTCACAGACCCAACACAGATACCCATACCCACGACAGAAGAGTCGCAATCTCAATCACCGCGTCCCACAGCAGCGGCGCATACAAACACAAATACACCAGATCTACCGGCAGATTTAGCGGGCGTTGGTAGTGCACATAGTAGTTCGCTTGAAGACAAGCATTTTGAGATCCCGCTTGCGAAGAAAGCGATAGATGATGATGATTTGACGATGATGATTACAGATGTGCAGCAGAGTGTGAAGGAATGAAATTTTGGGGGGGCTTGCTTGTTTCGTTTAAGGGGAGGGGATTTTTATATGCATGGATTGGATGGGATGGGATGTTGGGTGTAATATAGGTGGATTTTTGCTTGGCGACGGGTTGTCGGATGAAGGGGTGGGGGATTGTATAGTATGAGATGAGGGCATATACTTTATTCATACATTGCATTCATATCTGGAGCTTGTGTACGTGGTGTGGATTTCTTTCGTATCAGGAGTCTGATATGGAGGGATCGCTGTTGTTATGAGCGTTTCGGTAGTCCTGCTTGTTAGCGATTTTTTCAGTCCTTTTTCTTATTTGTGCGCCTTTCGCCAAAAAGGGGTAATGGGCCCATTGAATATAAACGCGAAAGGACTACTCAAGCGTGACGGTATAGTGGCCATTACTATTCAATTAGCAATACCAGTATCCATTACCCGCCTAGAATCAAAAATAAACTAAACCGGCCAGCTATATTTCGTCAATATCCCATTACTCCTTCCAAGCGCCAAAAATAATGTATGAAGCAAATTGTCGAAAGAGAAAAAGAAGAGATATATTCAACCCATATGAAGGAATCCTAGACCTTTAGATATTGATAGCCATCATCGTCACTCAGAATGAGATAGCCATCCAATGAACTGGAGAAGATTCACGGATCTTGCATGGCACCACGTTAATAGCCTCAAGTTAATTTGAGAGCGAGTATATAACTGCGGTTTGAATATAGAACACTGCGAGTTGAATATTGGAAGAAAAGTACTTGTTTTGATATATATATATAGGTTGTTAGGATTTGGCTTTTCGCTTGTTGAGGTGAAAGTGAATTGGTATAAAGACTTCTTGATATAGGTCTTTTCAAACTCCCGCTTGAGATGGGATATTATCGCTTGCAAAGGAAGGTTTTGAAGAGTTATATTTCTTAAAGTTAAGGCTTTTTTTTGATATTTGGGATAAGATCGAACGGCCCAGTCCAGCCCAACCCCAGCTGCCCTTTTGTTTTGTTTAAAGTTTGATTAGGACTGGATAGCGAATTGAATCTTTCCTGTCGAATATTTTATCCTCAAACCATGCAAGATTTTCGACAAAATCATATTTTTTATAACTCCGACAGGAACTCTAGGTAACTGAAACTCACATCTCGCATTCACCACCAACCCCCTTTAAACTCTTAACCCCCCCACCCCCTCCCACAAATCATCCCTCTATTCCCAACAACCTCCTCTCAAACTTCCTAAAATGCTTCCATCTACCCCACGGCATCATCATATCCCTAAAACTCCTAATAAAATCCCCGTGATCAAGAGGCGGAATCCCTTCTTTATAATACCCATACCACGCCCCAGGCGCAAAATTAACCTTATACTTTGTCTCATAGAAATCAGCACATATCGCGCCTTTATCTTTGCGTTTCTTGAATGCAGTGTAATAATTCTGCCATTCTTCTTCGCTCCAATGCTCGGTTACTTCATATTGGGTATAGAACCAGTTGTTTCTTTGATTTTTGGGGACATGTAAGCAATTCTTCATTCGTTGTCTGTTGATTACACTCAGTTAGTTTTTATCTCTGTGAAAATAGGAAAGGGGATGGCAGTACTTACATTCCTCGGCCCAGCGGATTAAAGCAAAACAGGAGCATATACCTGTTCTGAATCTCGGATGCGGTATTCCGATGTACGTAAGGACATATTCTACCAGCACGGAGAATCCTTTCGACCTCCTTGATATATGCCGATTCCCGGAACACGCCAGGAGTACGACACCTCACAAACCAAGAACTGAAACGTTGTAAGTGGAGCCATCGGGCCGTGTCTCCAGGTAAAGTGTCCAGTGAGGAGTCGAGCTGCATGAATATCGTATCCAGTTCGTCCTGGAAATGTTGGTCTGAAGGTAGATCGCTGCCCAGGAGGCCGCTCCAGAAAAGATCCCCCGCCATCATGGCACGGGTACATCGTTTGATAAGTGATTTCGGTGTTGATTTATGCTCGGGGACATGGAAACATACACTCCTGACATTGCGTAAATTAGTGAATAGTAAGAGCAGTGCTTTGAAATCGCTCGGGTATTCGTCATCCTCTGGTCCTGCAAACGGCTCTTTGATGCTCTGTTGTGGATTGCCATCCTTGAACCATTGACCTTTATCCGTGTCTCTGAAATATATATCGAGTCTCATCAAGCTTTCAGCTGGAGAAAGCAAATCCACTACTAGCCTCAAACTCCTCCAAAGAGCTATAATCTGACCTGGGTCACTAGGATCCGGTGCTTGGATCTCCACGTTAAGTCCACGAAATCTACTGTATGGTATACACCGATATCTTCGGTCGTCTTCGTCATCGATATTGGATTCCCACTTTCGTATCTGCGTGGTCTTTACAGGCATCCAAGAACCTCGGCGATAGATGGGTGTGATTTGAAAAATGAAGAGCTCGCGCTCATAGAGTAGATGCGAAGTTTCTCGGTATATTTGCCTGCATGTCTGGAGTAATCCTAGTCTCCTTTTTGGCTTGTCACGACAGCCATCTTCATCATCATCATCATCTTCGTCTTCGTCTTCGTTCTGATTTTCATCTTCGTACCTCCAAACGGAAGTGCTCAGGTAATCCTCCCAAATCTGGAGTCGTATTTCTGCTGGCAGGCGAGCCAGGGTCCCCATTTCCGCGGCGTTCGTGCTGAGTGTATCCATTGTGATATGGAAGCACGTTCACGGGTACTCAGTAGAAGTGATTTCAAACTGCTGGTAAACGTGAATGCCTTGCCTTCATCCAGCAATAACAGAAGATACAAATCCGACGGAGACGTAACGATGTATGGAATTTAATACGTAAAATAATGCGTATTTCCCGATTTGCAGAACCGGAAGTTGAGGATATTTTGTAGTGCCGGGAGGTATGACTACCTAACTCGACTTAATTATGCTCCAACCAATCAGCGCCTAGTGTTCTGGCCAGTCGACATCGGGACAACTGCCAGATTATTACGTACCTAGGTAGGTACAAGATAACGCAACGAGATTCCGCTCACAAGGATGAATGTCCTGCTGCAGAAGGAATATTATCAGTGCAAGCAATGAAAATCGCCAATTAGTGGGACTACTGAAATGCTCACAACAACAGCAATTTAAGTCTATTTTTTATCCTAGCCGAGTAATGGAGACTGGTATGGCTGATTGAATAGCAATGGTTACTTGAGCAGTCTTTTCAAGTTTCTATTCCAATGTGTCTATTACCCCTTTTCGCAGAACGGACGAGTTTTAAGCGAGGTAAGGTAATCATCATCATTTACTTAAAAAATGTCAAGTATTCGCAGCCAAAAAAAAAAGAGTTTTAGGTGCAGAAGCGGACAGACCAGGAGATCAGTTCAATTATGTTATATTAGAGACATAAATACTTTTGGCTACTGCTGCTGAATTTTGAATTTGTCATAGCAATAGAATACAAATACAAGCCCCTGCACTCCACATTCTCAAAAACCATACCTCAAACCTTCTGCCAGAAACCGCCTACTGTCTAGTCCTCTGAATATGCTCAATAGCCTCCACCAAATGGGGTACAAACCTCGCTGGGTTCTCCGTGGCAGGAAAGTGACCCAGCTGCGGCATGGCCTTGTGCTTCGCGCCTGGAATCTTATCACAAGTAGCCTGCGCCATCGCCGGCGTATTACTCCAATCATACTCTCCTGTCAACATGAACACGGGGCATTTCTTCGTATCGATCTTCCCTACGCGAGTCCGTCCATCCCAGCCTCCGAAGTAGAAGTCTAGATCACCGTGGAAAATGCCGTAGGCTTGGGCGCTGTAGAGGTGCCAGATTAGTTGACGGTTGACGAGGGGTGCGGTGGGACACATCATCTGTTTGCGTTAGTATTGTGCAGTGTTTGGGGAGAAAGGAACACGGACTCCGTAGATCCATTCGGGGTTGTAAAGGGATTGATTGACGTGTGGTGAACGGTCGTGGAATTGGCGTTCCATGTTCAGGTAGTCAGAACTATCCACCAGATCAGCTACGTGCCTTCGAACTACATGAATAGACATACCCCTGAAGAGGAATCGTTCCACCAGCACCGACCTCATCCGCTCTGATCGCCACCGCAAGACATACCTGCCCTGCCATGCTAGCACCACAAATAATCGGCTTGTTCAATTTCAATGCCTTGACCATAGCAGCAATAGCACCTACATACGCATCCTCCGTGTTAGTATGGGCGCCCGGCGGCAACTCCGATGGAAAACTGCGTCCATGGCCCGGCAAATCAAACGCAATCATGTTGCATTTCTGCCTCATAACAGCACTATTCATCACCCCATGGTACTGCCGGCTATCTGAGCCCGCTGTGTGCAAGAACACGATATCCTGTTTCCCCTCACCACTTTGCTCATAAAACACTTTACAGCGCCCCCAGACCGGTGTAGTGATATACACGTACCGGCCCACAATATGATCTTCATCCGTCTCGGGCTCCACATCCTCTTTCATTGGCCCACAATGAGCATCATGCAACACTTCCAGTGCACGACGCCAGAAATGCGTGTATTTGTTAAACGCCAGCTGATCACCAAGAACCTCAATGCCATCCTGCTTGATGTTCATGCCGAACATGCCCCAGTAGCTCTGATACGGCATAACAGGAACAGGCTTAAAGAATTCTTCCCATTGTTCTGGGAGGGCGGAGAGCGTGAAGACGGCTTTGTTGTAGGAACCTGCTGAGGTGAGGGTTTTGGCGCTGGAGACGGTGATGAGGATGGAGTTGTCTGAGCCGGCGGCTTTGATGGCGAAGGTCACTGGGTCTTTGATTTCGGGGGTGTTGGCGAAGGCGCGGTATTGGGCGTCTTTTGAGAGGAGGGTATTGAGTTTGGGGATTGCGGATTGGAGTTGTTGGGGAAGGTCCGCCCAGGCGTGTACAGAACCCATGATGGATGAGATTTAGCAAGTAGGCGAGAAAACTATATGGAGAGTAAGTGATATGAGTATTAATATTTCCCAACCTCAATATTGGGAGTAGAGACGCAGCTTGATATAGATATATCGAGCTGGAGTTGAGACGGGAATAAACTACCTCACTACCCCGCAAATCCCCGCACACCTTGAGGTACAAACCCCGCATTCTTGATGAAATTAGTACCATCGCCACGTCAATAGTGAAACTCAATGGAGTGGCAAGAGAATTTCATTTGCTATTCAGGTCATGCCCAAAGACCCCAACGGTGACGAACAGCTTTTCACGTTATGTCCTTGAAGCCTGAGGTTACATGTGTCAGCTCTATCCAATGAGATAGACTGTTGGCCACAATTACCTCTAATGTATGATTACATTGGCTTGGCTCTGGTATTGATGCCTTCCTTCTTCCCGAGGGGGGGTCTCAATGAGGCTGAGTGAGCGATGTCCAAAAATTGGGACATGTTTCGAAAATGACTAGAGCAGTGATAGAATAAAAGACAAGACGAGGTAGGAAATGGTGAAGAGAGATGTTTGACATGTATGAAGACTGGCCATGCCACTTAGCTGGTTCGATCGCCTGTTCTCTACACTAAATTCGTGGGCCTGGAAACTCAGCCAGTGAAGTTCAAGCTCCTGCTATAATCTCCTACAAGCTCACAGATATCGACCACAAAGATTCTTCAAAGATATTCAGATCCTGCGAATCCAGGCTTCACCGCTCGCCAGCTTCCACCTAAATTCCACCTTAAAATTTCCGCATAACATCATTGACCATATCCCCACCAAACGTAGCCCCCGCTCCGAAAACAGCCGCGCTTCCAAAGCGGCTCACCATATTCTTCGCCCACTCGTGGTGCTTCGGATTTTGGGGGTGGGCTGGATGATTCGGATCCTGCGCTTGCTGGCTCATCTGACTCGGGTCAAATTGCTGTTGCTGTTGGGGGTTGTAGCGGGGATCGATGTATTGGGAGGGTGCACCGTTTTGCTTCAGAATGGAGAGTTAGATCGAGTAGATCTTCAAACGTAGCAAAGGAGTGATAATCAATTTGAGACCGGCCACTTGGTGCTAGCGAATTGCAAGCTTAGAGGTACATTTACATGTAGCACCTTGCACAAGCCGCAGACGGCCATCGTGCCAAGAAGTTTTGTAGCGTAGCAGAAGAAGTGGTAGGAAAAGAAGGCAAATACAGGTAACTGAGCCAAAATACTCTGCATCTGCGGCTGCGAAAGCACGTTGCTTGCAAGGAGGAATTCGAGCTCTGTGCGAATGGCGCTTAGAGAGCGGTTTATTTGCGCTGATTCTGGCATCTTGACTTTGTTCTCCTCTCAAACTTGACGATTTCCTTGGCAAAAGTATAGGTAGTTAACAGCAAAAGTTGAAAATGGAAATGGATGGAGACCTTGAAATACGTCATCATTGAGCCGTCTTGCCGCTATTTGGCGCCTTTTGAGCGACCAATTGAAAGTAGGGAATACAGCAAGGCATGAAAGCATGACTGATAGGAGAGTTCTTGACTTATGGATGGAACCGCAGAATGGCAGAAGTACCGAGGCAATCACCAAATTGTCCGGTGAGTCGAAACTTACACAGGTAAGTGGAATCAGTCACTATCCGCACCTTCGTATATTCTCACCCCCTGAAGAAATTTCATTTCGTCGAGGAGTGAGTTTGAACCCCGGAAATTGAAAGCGTTTATATGAGGGCCGCTATGAGATAGTTGTGAAATTCCTTCATATAACTAGTTCTGACCACCTGCATTCGTGGAAAACTACCAGCCTTCGCGGTATTCTGTTGTGATTTCCGTTCCTCAAAATCGGGCAGCTCAAGTAGTTTCCCAGATTACTAGGCTTGTTTGCGAGCTCAAGTTCTCATGGCACTTGCATGGCTAGGATCAATATTTTGGACGAAGGCGAGCGCTTCAGGATTCCAATCCCTTCGATCCTCATTATTGGCGGACTGAATGCCCCCGGGAAACTAGAATTTCGACATAGCAACTGCAGAGGGAAAAATGAGATGCGTAGATCTCCAGACACCAGTAACGAGCAAATGATGAAGTGAAGTGAGGAGCAAAACACACTGATTGGCCTCATGGGTGGTACTGTACGTTGTTGGCGGAGCAACGAGGATATCGATATCTCAGCCCAAATGGGTGATTGAAGAGCCTTCAGACGAATCTCCAGCAAGGATTCCATTCCTTCAGTTCCTCGATACTATCTTCAACGACTCTCTTCAGTCTGGTTATTCCACTATATGCCAAAAAATTTAGCATTGAGGGACAATTGCTGTAAACTCGGGCACATTGGTAGTCTGAACACTCTTGGACAATGTTGACGAATGACTCAAATTGACGACATTAATGAGGAATACCACTGATGGCTATCTCGCAGAGGTTTATCCAAACACCTCTCGCCGGACGTGCTGCACGGCTATCAGCTTTTAGAATGTAACAACAGGAGTATTCGAGATTTCGATCAATGTCGCGTAAATAAGGGGCTTTTCGGGGGGAGGTCCTCCGCGATGGCGCACTTCAGAACATCTAAAGCACCTCAACACTCACTCGAATCAGGCGTAGATATCTTGAGGATTGATTTTTTGAAAGACAGTCTCCTCACAACTCGCTTCCTATGCATTCAAGATCCAAAAAGCCGTAGAAAAAGGCATGGAGTCATCACATGACTGACTTCCTCCCGAGAGTCTGGTACAGGGATTTTAGTGACCTTCATTGGTGCCAACACTCTAAAATCCCCGCTCCGAATGCCTGACGTGCGCCCGGTACCGGTGTCCTTCGTTTTTTTACCGATTCCTCGCAGACACCGAAACCGCTGACCGCAGATGTAAATAGAAAGAACGGCATTTATTGCAGAAATTTTATGGGCAATTACTCTTCAAGATCTGACACTTAGAAGCATGCAAATCCGTTAGAACCCAACTGAACGATAGCTTGTTTGGTTTCTGACTGCAGATTGCGGGAGTGTATGGCTAAATGCAAGGATGGGTCTTTGCCCCTTCCTGCTCCCAAAGAGTGGAAGCGAAGATTTAAAGGAAGGAACTCCCCTTCTCGATTCTTCGAGCCGCTACTCTGCTCTCCTCTTCTCTTTCCATACTCTGAGAACAGCACACGTCTTGGAACATCTGCAAAACAAATAACAAATCAAACACCCTCCTCTGCTACCCTCTCGCGATCGATTCTACTCGATGCTGGCCTCCTTGTGCCAGCAAACATCGGAATTGGTACCCGAAGCCACAAATAGAACCTCCTCCATCCTCTATGTACTCTATCCTCACTCCACTACCTAGGAGACGGCCTTGAAAGCGAGCGAAATCTATGTCTTGCAACTGTGCATCGAGCGTCCCTTCGAAAGAAAAGAAGCAGAGTCTTCCCCGATCCTAGTTCTCGCTCGTCGGTCCACCGTGGCCCCTTTGCATTCCTTTAGATGAAAGCAGCTGTGGTGTGCAAGAAGATGGCTCTGCAGTGAAAGTTCCACTTTGGCATGCCGAGGAGAGGATGGACCGCTTTCTTGCCTGTTAAACAGAGTCAAATCCGGACTTCCGGGCTTGGAAGATATGAAAGTGAATTGATTGAGTCAAAACAGCTAACTGGCATAGGCAAGCCATACAAACAGATCAAACCGCCTTTGTTGGCTTTGGGTTTAGATGTCCAACGAGGAAGAGGACTAAGCCATCATACTTCTGGGGGTTAAGCACGCATCACAGGCATCACAATGGCGGCAAAGCCGGCCAACATATGCAGACCCTTTCGGTACTGAAACAACATGATGCCACTGCCATGCTAAGATTGGATTCCACGGAGGTGTGTCAGTTTCCTGCCCGTCACTACCGTAGACCTGCTAACATCTCAAACCCCCCAGCCACCAATAGTCCGCTGGCCTTTCAACGCCTGCCACGAGACTTCCTTCCTATACACACATACAACGGAAAATACGCCTGGAAGCTGCGTTAGCCTTTTATATATGTATGGCGACCCATTTGCCAGGCAGTACCTTGAAGGCCGGGTTATCTGCCTCGAGTCGAGCCTGCGCGACCAGCAAATGGACATCTTGGATCGTCATACTGCCGTGCTATATCAGCCTTGTTGCTGGAGCTATCCGTGGAGTCTGCGGATTACCCTAGCCTTTCAGTGAATGGATATATAGCCATGGAAGACAGGAAGCGCTGTACGACCTCGCGAAAGGCTCCACCAATTTCGCTTTCTCTTTGGTCTACAACCTGCTCTTAGCTACATCCTACATCCAATAGACGACTGCCTACCTGTCGACCAAGCACAAGTGTGCAGCGGTATCATTCTATGTTCCACATCTACGAAGCCCGCATCTCTCATCATATTTGGCAGTCGTAAAGGGACTCGCAAATCCTTCAAACCCTCGAGGCTTTCCATGTACCGTGTGGACCACTGTCGCAGAGCATGGTCTGAGTGAATTAGAAATCAATACAGGAAGTTCAAGAAAATATTCAGACGTACCGTCGGTCAAGCTACCGTTGTCACTTTGTACATTTAGATATAACTCTACTATACTTAAGTAAGTATAGACTCGTTGGGCATTTGGGGAGTGGAGGGGGGCAGGCTCTTAGAATTGCTCCATCAGCGATTCAAAAGTTCGGACTCTGAGCATTCAAAATGATCAGCAGACCAGACGTACCCATCTGAGTCCACCCGCCGGGCCTTGTAACTCGAAACATATCTCGAACGTATTCTCTCCATCGGTTGATGTGTATTCCAGAGCACATAAGCTGGGAATGGACGAGGTCGAAGTTGTGAGCCGGGAAACTGAGCCTGCTCCACCACGTTAGCCGCGGTCGTAAAGTCATGGAGGTGACAAGCCTTCGATTCAAATCGTCCACTTGAAGATATAGATTTCTAGGTACTTCTTCTGGTTGCCAGGGGTTTATGTCCAAACCCAAAACCTGGATCACACGTCAGTGCCTTCCAGGGACAACCCCAAAAACCAATCGTCTTTCGCGCGGAAGCGGTGATTTCCCACCATCTGAAGCAGATGATATCCTTATCCTCTATTACCATCCAGGGGGCGAAATAGAGGGTGCCATTACATCACATCGTTCGTTCTGCTCGGCGACGTCGATAGCCCAAGCCGCCGAACCATATCCACAATCCAGAATTCGCCGGGGTCTCGTCAATGGAGGAAACAGAAGTCTGCCATCGAAGACTCTGCTCAGGACGTTATGCATAATCTGCAACCTCTCTTGCTCCTCCTTTGAAATGGGTGACTGGTCAGAAGAGCAAGACCGAGTCTGGAGCGGCACTCACTTCATCGATGGGGACAAAGTATACTTGATTGGTTATTGAGTATTGTTGAAACTCTCTATTGTGCAAAACGACTGTCTCCCGGAAGCTATTGTCCAGATTGCTTGTGTTTTCGAGTGGGTTGATGCCGACTGATGAGGAGCTTTTCCACCTCTCCCTTAGCGAGCTGCTCAGGGGTTAGGACTAAAGGTTTGAGGCTCACCTCGTCGCCATGTTGAGCTTGTAAGCGGTCCCGTATCGAGGGTATTTGTCCTTGGTCTAGGACGAATTAGTTAGAGCTGTCACGAAGTATTGCTTTGTCTTGGTCTGGTCAAATCTTCAATGAGGAGAGAACACTAAAGGACGGGATACGATCGCGTCGGATTCCTCTCGGATAATCACACAGCGGGGGATTTGTGTATGGGCAGAGCAGCGTTGAATAATAAAGCCCCAGAGACTGCCCAGGAGTCATTGGACGTCAGGGACATGGGAGGGGACGGCCCGCTTCCCATTGGACTTTTCCAAGCCTCCCGTCCAACTGACAAGTATTGAAATGGCGAAGTGGGATGATTTCACACATACCTGGTTTTCCGTGAAAAGGAGATGGTGAGCCATGGGAATTACTCTATCTGGATGGGTCTCGAAGTACTCCCTCTCGATTGAAGGAACCAACGACGAGCTGCAAAAATTGGGGGCAACTGCGGGTCTGGCTGTATGCCGTCAATCCTGAATTTTTAGGGCTGGAGCTGTCAAATGGTAGGCCTAAAATTGCCTCCGACTACTAACCGTCCCTTATCCGTCGTGGGGTACGCCATTTCATTGACCCCCAATACCCAATTCCTGCCCAATATACTTCACATACTGGCATTCTTTCTGTCCAATGACCGGGGATGGTGGGAATATCGCTGTCATAGTAGTGAGTGGCCTTTTCCTCCACCCTCAATCTTTGAAATCTGGTAACGACGGAACAGGCGATCTTCTTCGGTCTAACTTTTGTGATGTGCATCTTTCAGGTCTATTAGTACTACAAGTACTACAGAACCACCGCAGGATCCAAGCTCTAAAGCGCATACCGGTAGGTAAGAACGATCATCCCGAAGGAATGGTTACTGGGTTTTTGATCACGTTCAACGCACGTACCATGCAGTGGTCAACGACATAGCAGGAAGTCCTGACTTCGGTATATCGATAATACAACTTTGGGGCCTGTTCACGATGTGGTGCAACGCAACAGTTGGGCTGCGGCATCCCAGACCGCGGCGGTATATTGTTAGGCCTAAGCGGGCTCATGGCATGTGCCTATACATAGGAACGTTACGCTGCAGCAAAACCTAAGCTCGAAAAGCGCAATGAGAGAATCTTGATACACCGGCTGTATTCGCTCTCTGCCGGAATCCCTGTCTATATTATTTATATTCCATTTTCAAATTCACTTTCTTCTGCAGCAAATTCCTTCAACTCGGAGCATACTTTTCTGGTTCCAAGCCTGAAAAGATACTTTACTGAGCTAAGTTCTATTCGTTCTATTCGAGGCTGGGACGTTCGAATTGTCCTAGCCGCAATTGTGCTGCCAGTGAGGAAAGGTGGGATTAATACGAGAAAGTAGAGGAGTTCCACCATTTGCCCAGCCTTCCCCTTGCCATGAATGATCCGCTGGTGGTACTCGGGCCCGGGTCGTCGCGAGCCGGATGTCTGTGGGTTACATGAACGATCGTCCGCCTTACAGTACGCCACCGCTGAGACACTGGCAAGAAAGTCTCGAGATACACACGAGGCAGAGGCCACGTAGCACACACGGCAATTTGGGAATTCTGTTGCCGTCATGCTGGGCCCGTCATGATGGGGCTTCAGTTGCTTCAATCTTGGGCTACTTGACTGCGTTCCCCACACAGCGTGCTGCAGCTAACAAATGCAGTGATCACGAGTTGTAAGCACTTTAAATCCGTGGTGCATGAGTCTGTTCTTCGTGCATGAAGTCTGCTCTGCAGGTTCGTCCGGACTCCGAAGGATGGAAATAACGAACCCACCTCGTGAATGTACAGGTACTTGATTCATGCACGTTGATGCTGATCCGCGATGTACGTGTACTTAAAAACGCGCGCAACTGAGCTTGCCTACGGAATATCAAATATTGCACGCAAGGCAAATACCAAATGCTAAATACCCAACACAAGAAGACAAGCAAGAAATACGCCGAGGATATACTACTTTCAAGTTGAAGCCTTCAAGGTGCTGTCACGATTCATTTCATTTAGTATCCGGCAATGGAAGTACACAGAGGAGCAATTCGCATATCAGAAAACAAACTCCGTTCCTGTAACTGAGAAGTGCAAGTAGATTCTCACCCTCTAGTCTGATTTCTTATCTGCCTGAATATGTGCTCTGCAGCGCTGAATACACATACACACAAATGCCCAATTCAACATTTTCATCTTCACTTTTTATGATTCCTGCCTCTCGTGACATTTCATTTCGTTCTCAAGCAAACTAGCTTAGCCCAGACGCCAACGAACAGTTTTATGCCATGAAAGAAAAAAGGGGAAGGAAGAAAGCCTAAATGCGCCTAAATAAACGCCCGCCAGCCAGCCATAGGTATGCATGCAGAAGTAGACGTAGACAGAGGTTTTTAACGACTGTTTGTCTTGCCCATGCCGCGTTTTCCAGAGAACTGGGATGGTTGTCAGTTCTAGATTCTTTGAAAAAAAGGGCCAAATTTGCAAAGGGGAGATTGTGAGAGGAGAAAAGGGGAAAGAACGTACCAAATGCTTAGGCATAGCAGCCGGAACATGTCTATCAGCCTCACCCTGCCTAGCCATCCTATTCATCTTCCTCTGCGAAAGCTTCTGCGCGCGCTCAGCCTTCGTCCGCGCCACCTCGTTCGTAACTCCATCATCGCGTCTATTGCTCTGGCTCCTCGCTCTGCTCTTCGCGCGCATCTTAGCGTCGTACCCTGGATCATCGACATCCATCGCATCTTCAGTGCCCGTGCGGCTGCGCAGAGGAGTGCGGCCACGCGATTGACTGCGGGCGCGCGTGACCAGCGATGTGGTATCGTGGCCGAGCGAGTCGAGGTGGTCTTCCATCTCCGTGAGCTTCTTGCGGGTAGCGGAGCGGGGGATGATGGCGCGGTTCTTGAGGGATTTCTTCATCTTGGCTGCGTTCTTGATCTGGGCTTGCTTTTCGCGAATCAGCTGTGCTTTCATGCGGATGTCGGCGTCTTCGGCGTCCTCAAGCGATTCGTCGGAATCATAGTAGCCTTCTGCTTCTAGCTTTTCTTCTTCTTCCTCTAGGGCTGCTAGCTTAGCTTCGATGTCTGGGTCGACGAAGTCGGCGATGTTTTTGCCGTCGAGGATTTCGGGGATCTTGTCGTGCTTCCATTCGGGGTTGTCGAGTAGGTATTGGTCTTTTAGGTCCACATTATAGACACCTGCGCCACCGTTTTCTTCCTCAATGTCTCGTAGGAGCTTGGGGCGGTTGGGGTCATCCTTGTCGTATTTCTGCTTGTTCTTTACGGCTTCGGGGATGAAGGCTTCTCGGACAACGCCATCCATTGGTCGTGCGACGTGGATTCTGGTAAGTACATCTCCTAATCGGCCACCCACAGCTCCATTGCTGTTTGTACCGGCCTTGAATTTTTGCGCAACTCGGTCGGCGATCAGGCGCTCACATGCGGCGTTCTTGACTTCTTGGACACCTTCGCTGGTTGTGCAAGATAATTGGAGAAGCTCGACATCTCCGGGTTTGAGGAGAGCTTGGAGTTGTGCTTGTGATTCCTCATCGAGATCTTCGGGTCGAGTAACGTCGATCTTGTTGATAACGATAAAGACGAGCTTGTTGGCGAAGAGAGGTTTGATGCTCTGGAAAAGCTGCATTTGTGCCTGCACCGTGTATCCGCACTGCTCGGACAGATCCATGAAATATAGAATAGCAGATCGAAGATGTGCAATCGCGGTAATCGACTGCATTTCAATAGTGTTCATCTCCTCAAGAGGGTGGTCCAATATACCCGGGGTATCAATAGCCTGGAATCGCAAGTATTTGTAGTCGAAATGTCCCACAAACAAACTCTTCGTCGTGAAAGCGTAGGGCTGAACATCGACATCCGCTCTCGTAACACTCTTCAAGAAACTCGATTTCCCCACATTAGGATACCCGCAGATGAGCAGCGTTCTCGTATTAGGATCGATCGAAGGAAGACGACCCAAATGCTGGCGCACTTGGTCGAGGTAAAGGAGGGGGTCTTTCAATCTTCGGCAGATTGTCGCCATTCGACCAAGGGCCGCACGCTTGAGCTGTTTGCATTGGAAGAGCGATTGCGCGTACTTGAGTAACCGCACATAGTCTCTAGAGACGATCTCGATCAGATGCTTCGCGGTCGAGAGCTGGCCGAGGGCTATCCGGAAATGATCGGCATCGTAGAGGGTATTGAGGAGGTCTTTATGGAAAGGATGGATATCTTGGAGGCGGGGGAATCCGTCCAAGATGAGGGAGAGCTTCTCTGTGAATGTCTCTTGCGTGAATTTGACCTTTCTGGTGTAGAAATCTGCTTTTCGTTAGCCTTTCCCGCTTCACCGAGATTTCAGAATATCTTCGCCCGTACTTCTAATTCTGCTAATTTGAAATCCTGCGCGAATCTGCGTTGGCAGGCGGCGCTGCGTCCTGCTCAGGACAATATCCAGGAATTCCTGGGAGGTCGGAACCGGTTGTATGTCTTTCCACGTTGTCTTCATCGCTGCGAGTTGTTGAATTTGGTGGAGTTTGGTTTGTGGCTGCAATTATTTTTCGACGAACTTTTTCCCAGTGGTGCCAAGGCGCTAACCTAATCTTATCAGCTAGTGACTTCTGCCCCACGTCTAACTTTTTGGCTGGGGCCTGGTGGGCCGGGCTTTGGTGGGATGGCTTTAAGTAGAAATTTTTGAAAAGCCTCCAAATGTTTGACATCATCTGGGACATTGAGAATTAATTATTGTCACTCCTTCAAATTTCACTTCACAGATCCAATTTCCCAATTGCAAAATGTCTTCAACCAGCCTCCCAGCCTACAAGACCGAATTTTTCAAAGCAGCCCTCGATGGCGGGGCACTCAAATTCGGCAGCTTCGAGTTAAAATCCAAGCGCATCTCGCCCTACTTCTTCAACGCCGGCGATTTCTACAGCGCAGAGCTCCTCCGCGCCATCTCTACCGCCTACGCCAAAACGCTAATCGAATCCGCTTCCACTCTCAAATTCGACATCCTGTTCGGGCCGGCGTACAAGGGCATTGTGCTTGCGAGTGCGACGGTGGATAAACTTGCGGGACTACAGCCGGAGAAGTATAATAAGACTTGTTATAGTTTTGATCGGAAGGAGGCGAAGGATCATGGGGAGGGGGGGAATATTGTGGGGGCGGCGTTGAGGGGGAAGAGGGTGTTGATTGTGGATGATGTTGTTACGGCGGGGACGGCGAAGAGGGAGGCTATTGAGAAGATTAGGAGGGAGGGCGGCATTGTGGTGGGCATTTTGGTGGCGTTGGATAGGATGGAGAAGCTGCCGAGTCCGGATGGGGATGATGGGAAGCCGATGCCCAGTGCGATTGGGGAGTTGAGGAAGGAGTATGGTATTCCGGTGTTGAGTATTCTGACGCTGGATGATGTTATTGGGGGATTGAGGAGTATTGGGAGTGAGGAGGATGTTAAACGGATGGAGGAGTATCGGGCGAAGTATAAGGCTAGTGATTAGACGTAGAAATGATACCCTGTAAGTCTTGATCTAGTTCCTTCGATTCATACGATGTGATTGACCAGACAGAAGTCGCCAACCATTTCAAGTTCGGAGTTCCAGGAAGAATGAAATGAAGACCATCAATCACCAAGCACAAAAACATGGTAACAGTAGTTGAGTGTTTGAATAACCTATTACCTATGAAGCTCCGAGTGCCACCAAGCCTTCCTGGGGTATCAAATAACATCCTCGAGCAAGTAACAATCAACCATATCTTGCTCTGGGGTCCAGTGATTTTATTTCGAACACCTTGATTGAGTTAGGGCACATTGGCTCTTGGGGGTGCGAGTGACTTCACCAGATCGAACCAGTTTCCGCCTCCAAACTGCACCTTGCTCTTCCCCTTGTTAACAAACCCAAGTTTCTCATACCATGAGATCTTGTGCTATATATGACTTAGTAAAGGATCAAAAAAGGTGATGTAAGCACTCACATCATGTGCAATCAATGCCATTCTATCAGCAATACCCGCTCCAGTCATCTGTTGAACATAAGCCTTCGTCAAAGTCTGTCCAATACCCCGCCCTTGAAATCCCGGCAAGATAGCAACAGAATGCAGCACAATGGTCCTGCCTCCCTCTTGGTGACCCAGCGCAGAAGATTTGGGATCCGAAGCATCCCAATCCTTTGGAAAGTCCATAGATTCATCCGTCGCCAGCGGAGCACTGGTCTTCGTAGCCACAACATGCCCGAGCAAGACGCTGATAGCCCCATTCTTGCGGCATGTTTCAACAGGCTTGCCAGTTGCGAGGGTCTCGGCTTGGAAACCGGACGCTGGATCAACGGTACAGAAGATCCCTAGACATAACTCGCCGCATTTCGTTAGGCGGTAGATGAACTGTACAGCGTGTTAGCAATCTGCAGTGTAGAATGAGGCTGAGAAGAGGGGTCTGTCATAAGAGGCACGTGCTCACTTCTAACTGAGCCTTGAGGAACAATGCCTTACCTTTTCTCTTGAAGCGCGCTCATTTGGGTCTGTAAATGCGGCGTTCTCAAGGGCAACGCAGGATTCGAGGTCTGAGATCGTGAGGGGTCGTGTGTATGGGTGTAAGTTGCCTGCTGTGTCATTTCGGACTTGTTGGTCCGGGGGAATGATTACAAAATTCCGCCCGGGAGCTGGAAGAAGTGGCTCGTTGGATTGTTCGGGGCTTATGGGAGAGCCAGAGGCCATCCTGTTCGGCGATTCTGTGAGGGTTATCGGTGGTGACTTGTCTTTCTCTCGCTCTTCTTCAAGGTTCCGAGGCATACTTGCGAGTAAGCCGTTCTGTTTTCTCTAGTGTGCTTGGATAGCGAATGAAGCGGATTCGATTTGATATAAGATACGGCGAAGATATAGGTTGTATGTATTTTCTCGTTGGTTGCGGTGGTTTAGGAAACGGAATTTGTTGTGTAGGTGGGAAGTGCAGGTATACGCAAAGACGCAGGCAACATCAAAATCAGCGCCACCAAATGGCCCTCTTGCATAGCCCCGTCAGGTGACGATACGTTGCCAAAATAGTATTGATCTTGGATACTTGATCTGGTTTGAGAATTCGATATTGAAATCCTCAGCAAGGTTTCCGCGACTGAATTAAAGTGCCTGCAAGTTAATCACTTGTTCGAGGGAAATGCCTAAAAACGTGTGCACTGAACCAAAAGCTTGACCAAGGTATTGCAGTTTTCAAATATGCACCAGAGTATTGCATACCAGGGGTAAAGACACTTTGCAGAAATTGTAGGACACATCTCAATTATTTAGTGTACCAGTCCTAATCACAACCGTGAGCGCCTCGCAATGCTAGCGCCAAAATATCCCACGAAGAAGGGTATCTATCATACAAATCAAGGATTCTCTTTTGGTGAGTTTGATGGTTCACCACCGCCCCATACATTCTCGAATTCTTCCCCTTCAATACCATACTTGGGCTTCAGTAAAACCTCAGGCTCCTTAGCCTGCTTCCAATGCCGCGATTCTTCCGCCTCCTCTTCACTGTCGGCTCCATCGCCTACAGCAAATGGATTATTTTCTTTCCGGTCTACGGTGTCCGCGACCGCACTTTCTTCAGTAGGGTCGTAGCCTTCGCGAATATCTTCGCCTGTATCTTGGCCGTACGTTTTTCTTTGTTTAGTCAGCCGTGTACACTTGATACCCAAATTGTGTACTTACACGTAACGCTTTCGCTCAGTTTCATTCCAGGCCGAACTTCCCTCCTTTCGAGCGCGCACTCTTTCTGTTTCCTCTGCAGAAGTGTCCTCAACAACCAAGTCTACTAATTGACTTCTGTCGGATTTGGCAGAGCTGGATGCAGATGTGTGGTGTCTTAGCATCCCCAGCATAGCAGGTGCTCGACCTTCCTCTCCAGTGGCATCTTGAGTCGCATCTTCCTTTTGCTTGCCTTTGGAACTACTGCTTCTTTCCTTACCCTTCTTAGATGAGCTATGTTTACGTTGCGTTTTCTTCTTGACATCTTCGACGGTTTCTCGAATATTGCTCTTTCGTCGGATTTTGTTGTCCTTCGTTGGCTGTAGCAAGTTACGATTCGCAGAGGTTGTTAACAAATCAGGGGACGCTGTAAGCCATCTCTCCCGAGATGCCTCATGCGCAGTAATTACAGGATACTGTAACAATTAGCAAACTCTCAATGACTTGGTAAGCCGCTTGACTAACATTCCAATCACCATACTCCAGTCGCCTCGCCCTTTCGTAGAGACGTTCCTCCTCCGGCTCAAGACCCTGCTCGTCTACACTGCCGTTCCCATAGCCGTAGTTTGGATCACCTTGTAGGGCCTTCTTTGGTGATAAGCTGCGAGAGCGACTGGGCCCATCACTCAATAAAGGAGTTCGTGCGGTCGCCTCGCCAGGTTTAGGTATCCAGTATTTGCCTTTCCCTCCTCGCTCATATCGCATTCCATCCATCATCCTGGCCACGCGTGAAGAAGACCCTTCATGAGCCAGCACATTATCTCCAGAGTCAAAAAGACGATATTCGTACTTGTTACCACTGAAAGTCTCTTTCGTATCCTCAATGAGGTCACGTATGCCGAACGAGTCTCGAATGGCATACCAGACAGGCATTCTTGCGGCAGAAATTGTTACATCAGCATAGTCGTGCCAAGAGAACGCATACCAATGAGCAACTGCAAAGATAGGCATTTCGATGCAAATCAAAGCATCTTGTATGGCTGCGGCCAAATTATCCGCCGTGTAGCCTTCAACATCGTCGGGGATCGCCCCTAGCCACACCAGAATCGACAGGAGGAATCCTTGCCAATATGAAGCAAAGATGATGAGTTTGATACATAAAAACTTTGGAACGGGGCGAAACGGTTGCAGGTCCTTCGACATGATAACCCAGAACATTCCGAGAGAGTAGAGACTCAGCGTAACGCTAACATTGTAGAGAATACCAGTCCACAGATACCCAGAACCAACTGCAAGATCTCCCTCCTTGTACACTCCGGTTGCCTTCATAACTATTGTCGCAATACCGAGTACAGGTTTGAGCCAAGCGTATTGGAGGATGCCCCGTTTGATGGCCAAGAAGGAATGGGGATCGGATATGTCGACCTTAGGGAGACAGTGATTCAGAGGCCACAAATGATTGACAGGCTCTCGACCGTGCATCATTATAATCAACGCTCGTTCTCCTCCAATAAAGTTGATCAAGAGTTGGAAGAAAGTGTAAATGGTGAAAGCCTGATATAATTAATTAGCTGCCGCTGTTGTAAAATGGGACTTAGGAAGCAACCTCGTATATATCGCGGACAGGGTCCACAAACATCGCAACCTTTGTAGATTTGATGCTCACGAACGATGCTATCGAATATATCGGCACCCTGAAGATGGTTAACACAGACTCTCGAATAGTGGCATGTGTAACCAACATCAACAATATCCGTATCACATATCTCTGAAGCAGCGGCTTCCGGTAGTTTTTCCTGTCTTTCTGTCAATCTTCGTAATTATGGAGGGATTGTGGGATCGTATACGTTTGGAGCCATACAGACCTGTAAGTATGTTAGCAAGAGAAAGTAAATGGTAGAGTACTTTGGAAATACGCACACAATAGATAGCAATGATGCTACCAGAGCTGCAACTCCAGCTACGATAATTGCAGCATTGCTTAACTTTTCGCCCGTCCCTCCAGAGAGACCTCCCCCCGCCATGATTGGGATGGGCGACTGATATGCGATGACGCGTTGAGAATAGAACAAAATGCGAATCTGCGTAGAGTAGAACGCTGTTAAGGGGTGGTAAGTAGAGCTTCTGACATCCCGTCTGCGACCTCCAGCTCTATAATCTGCAAAGAGATTGTAAATCAGAGGGAAAATGTTGTTCAAGAGATTTGCACATGAAGAAAGGATCCAAGGTCCTTGCCTTGGATCCAGGCGGTCGCACGCGGCAGAATTCCGACAGGGATCAGATAGCGCGTGAGTTGACAGTGCCGATCACTAGGTACAGTAACTTCACAAGCAAACATCTACTGTTCAACCTCGTCAGAAAAGCAATTAAACATTGCTCCTATTCTCCTGTGGATATTGCGCAACCTTGGGTCCTTTGATTCAATTCAATGCGACAGACGTAGGACGTATGGCGAGTCCTTGTCCGACATCTGCTGCTTAGCCATGAGCGGCGAGATCTCATAGCATCCGGGACGTGAAAGAAGATGTCAAGTGGCGGGGGGCTTACAGGAACTTCCCTGAAGCCTGCTCTCGGGTTCAATTGGTGAGAGAATCTTTTCTAGACGTCCTCTAGAGCTTTCAGAGCTAACCATCTTCGAGGCCATTCCTGGTTGAACTAATTGTCTGCGGGATATTGTAAGTGTCGAGCTCCCACATAATCTATGGATTCAGCTAACACCTTGCAGAACGCTCTTCTTTCTCTTCTACTTCAACCGCCTCTTTGCGACCCTTATATCATACGGTTTACGAGCGTGGACATGGCACAAGTATCGGGTCTACATCGATATTCAAGCTCTGCAAATATCTTTGCTAGGGGGGAGAGTGTTTTTCAAAGGCTTGAAGTACCACGGAAACAACGAGACAATTTTGATACACAGCGGATATGTTACATGGTGTTATTGGCTCCGGAATGTCAGAGACTTGAATGTTGGGCACGATCAAGATGCGGGAAGGAAGCGTGTATCTTCAGACTCTGACAGTGATGGCAAGAAGGACCCGGATCAGAATATGAAAAAGGCGGAAGAGGGAGGCGGAGGGAAGAATCAGGATAAACTCCCTTGTCGTCTCAATGTTACGTTGAACGGAGTCGAGTGGTTTGTGTACAATCGGAGCGCTGCATACGACTCAATCATTGCTGGAATGACCAAAGAAGATAACGAGCATACCGAAGAAATCCCTAGTCAGCCAAATAGACGCGAGGATGCAGCTGCGAGGTTGAGAAAAAGGGGCAAATATGACGACTCCGAGAAAGAATACGGATCAAAACGTTCTGGTGAACTGGACCTTGAATCCTCTCCCTCGGAAAAGGCCAGCTTCAGCCTTCAAGATACCGATCCCAAAACACACGATTCCACATCAACCTCTCAGACGGGTGCTAGTGAAGCTCGAGGTGGTGACCGTGGAAGCCCAGAAGGGGCTTTCATCCTGCGCTTTCTTCCCATTCAAATCGAGTGTGTAAAAGCTGCAGTAGTCCTTGGAAACGAGAATACTAAGAGTGTGCTCATTACCAAGGCAGATCGAGCCATTGGAGTGATTGACGGAACTACACCAAAAACTTTGGATCAGTACAGACAGCTCATCAACTTTCAGTTCGAGCATCCCGTAATTCAGATGAAACCAAATGAAGATTACAAGGAAGACCAGACTACTGCCGCATCTCGAATCAAGCATGGCGAGGCCGATCAACCTGAGGAGATGGACCATCACGTACACAGCCATAGTTTCCTGCACCGCCAGCGTCGGAAGGCGTGGCATACATTGCAGGACCTTGTACCTGCTTTCAGAAGCTCTGTAGACTCTATCTCGAGCTCTAATGGGAGACCTGAGACCTCGGCGCAGGCTGGCACTGGCTCAAATAGCTGGCAAGGTCTGTCGCGTTACCTGGATGAGAGCGAGCAAGATGACAAGGCTAGGTGGTCTTCGATCGAATATGCCACGGTTTCTACTATTGTCGACAGCCCTCAAGCCTACATGAGCTTCTATTGGGATGTGGTAGGTACTGTCCCCGATCGAGCAGCTCAGGTAGACCTGAAAAGGGAAAAGCTTGCCAATAATATTAATGGGGACCCTCCGCCTGAGTGGGGATTGGATCTGACCCTGAAGGGTGGCATGGTTAATTATGGGCCTTGGGCTGATAGACAACGGGCTGACATACAGCGGGTTTTCTTTCCTGGATTATGCAAGGATGCTACACCGGCAAAGCCCCTTGTTCCGGGACAATTCAGAGTGCCAACAGAGTTCAAAATGTATATTGAACTTTACGAGGAGACGACTCTACGGGTGCCTATCAGAGAAGAGTCGAAAAATTGGAAGTGGACGAAGCAGGCAGATTCCATGGGCGCTCGACAGAAGGAGCAAAAGGATCGCGGTAACAAGAATCGAAAAAGAAAGGCAGACAAAGGCAATCCTGGTCCTGAAATTCGACCATTTGGATGGTTAGATATCAAAGTTGGAGCAGATGCAACTATCAGATATACCATGGACATGCTTGCAGGGCCGTCCGGCTTCTCAAACAATCTGGAGCTTGATCTGCCAAACATTGAGATTACCACCAGTGTCAACCATGGACTACTTTGGAGATCTGCGGATACTCGACTCTCTTGCGACTTGTCGAATCCTCTTCAGTGGAATGGCCATCGTACCTGGAAATTTGATATCAGTAGCAACGGACTTGAACTCTTCATTCTGCGAGAGCATATCTTTCTGTTCATAGATCTCATCGACGACTGGGCAAGCGGCCCACCACCAGAGTATCTCACCTTCACCCCGTTCAGATACTTGGTCAACCTTCACTTGGAAGATTTCAGATTGTATCTGAACGTCAATGACTCCAACATCATCAACAACCCGTCTGACTTTGATGACAACACATTTGTTATCATTTATGGTTCCGTTCTTGATGCAAAACCATGCATTCCGCTTGACAATTATCGTCCATACCGGAACATCGTTCCTTTTGACGTTAACGTGAAGCATGGAGGCCTCAACCTTCATGTTCCTCCATGGAATACTCAAGCTACCTTCCTAAATTCTACGGAATTAGCTACTTTGAAGGAGCTCAAAATCAGCGGCAAATACCAGTACTGCTCAACTACATCAACTAGCAATACAGATACTCTACTACTTGAGGTGCACGGTCACGCCCCTACTGCTCAATTCTATGGTTTTGTCATTCGGTATTTCCTTAAGATCAAGGACAATTATTTTGGTGACGACATCCGATTCAAAACACTGGAAGAGTACCAAGATGTGCTACAAGCAAGACGGGAAGGAAACGATGATAATCCAAACCAACCACCTCACAAGAAGTCGAATGATCTAGACGTCATTCTTGCAGTCACTGCTGATGAGTCTAGCGTTATTCTTCCTGCAAATCTTTACACGGCGAAGGAGCATATTCGCATTGATATTGCGACACTTGCTGCTGACTTGAGATTTACCAATTACTATATGGACCTGGATGTAGTGTTGAGCACATTGGCGTTTTCCCTTGGGAATGAGCAAGAGGGCACCGCAACTCCAATCAGTGCAACTTCTAGCACGCAACTCTTCATAGATGGAGTCAACGCGACCGGAAATAGACTCTTTGGTTTGCCACCCACTGAACCAACGTATGTTTGCAACTGGGACTTTGCCGTCGGCGCTGTGACTGGCGAATGCACCACGGACTTCTTTGGCAGACTTGCTCATGGGGCGAGAGCGTTTGCTTTCTCATTCGACGATGACGAAAACGCCTTGCCGTCTATCTCAGAGGTCGTCTTGCACGACATAACTTTCCTTCGGGCCTCAGTAGTGTCTGTCCGATTGTGGCTGCATGTTGAAGAGGCCGCTTTTCTCTTTTCTACTGGTGGCATCTCAGTGAATTTCAATGATTGGGCTGGTTCGCATTACTCGAAGAAACTGAAGCTACTCATTCCTGATCTCAAACTTGGTTGTGTGGACGCAGAATCCGCATCCCGGCATAGGTCGCGGAATCAGCATCCAGTTGAGACTCATGCTCTTCTCCGAACGACATTGTCTTTTGCCATGATACAGAGGAAGCTCGGGTTTGAGAACGATCGGCAATTACAACAAGAACATGTCAAACGTCACGATCAACGCACCCACAGAGCGGGCTTCTTATTATATCCCAGCTTGCTAGATGACTCAATGCTCGTCCCGGTGGATCCTCCAGCCATGTCTGTCCCTCCAATGCCTCTTCCAGTGCTGCATGATGGTGCAACACATGAAGATATTAGGTCTGTATCATCGGGAAAGTCTTCTGTGCGTCATGGGAAGCGTACTGTCACCCGCAAGAGCTCCTTTTTATCGTTCTCGGGCTCGAGTCAGAAGAGCAATACGAGTATTATTCGACCCCAAAGTTCTCGAAGACCCAGGCCAATCTATACCGATTCGCGATCTAGAAGCGCACAGACAAGTGCGGGTCCTGACCGACGAACGCCTTTACGGGACATGTCTGCTTCTACAGGTCGTCGATCCTCGTTCTACAGTGCCGTAGGTGATCACAGTAGAGGCATGCCGCCTTCTAGTGTGACATTTTCGAGCTCTTTTATGGCTCCTTATTTCCCACTAGAAGGCGTTGAACCAGACGGGAAAGACCTCCCTCAAGTGTCAGAAGACGAGGAAAACCTCACTTCGCAAGATCCCCAATTCAGCTTAGACGATATCGCTCACGACCGGGTCGATGAAGACTCCACTCATGTCAGCTTCATGCTAGAGCTACCCAGCGGCATTTCTGCAGTCTGCAACACTGAAGCCGTTAAAGCGGTTGCTAATTTAATCACAGCTTTGCAGGTTTTTGACCCAGTAGACATCTTGGATGAGATCCAAATCGACTCAATGACAGAAATTTTCGACCTGAACAAGCAAAAGAGTATCACCGGAACCGTGGTCGATTTCAGCGTCAGAACGCCAGGTATCAGCCTTCGTTTTCTAAACTCGTCAAGTTCTCAAGGCCTCCAACAAGCTATGCATGATCAATACGATCTCTCAATGTCTTCACTGGCTATCACCTCGAGGTCAGAAACGATCGTGAGAGAGTCAGCTATAGTTGAGGGTGCTCGCAAGTCGTCTACCGTCCATCTGTCTTTAGCGTCCACAAATATTTCTGCAAAGGAAAGATACAGCGGCATGAATGACCCACAGGCGGCCATCAACGGAATTCTCGAAGATGTTGTTTGCTGGGCGAAGTCTGGTCAAGACACCTCCGCTACTGTTGCTTTCAAGGGCATCGAAGTCGCCACTGCCAGTAGCAAAATCGAATATCTTGCATCTCTGCTGCATCGTACTGGGGTTTTGATTGATGACACTGCGGAAACCTTTTCTTCCGTGCTCAACAAGCAGCATAATCGAGTTCAACTCTTCACGTACCTCGTCGCTACCGCTGGACAGAAAGCCACTGATCCTCAGTTCTTGACAAGACCGTCTTATGTCCTCCGATCGGCCCCAGATCATCTTCGGACAACCGATTCCTGGAAGATCGTTACACGATTACATTACATGTATACAAGCCTGCATACCTCAACAAAACAAGATATTATCATGCAGTGTTTGAGCAATACGGAGTCTATTCCGGATGATGCTCGAGAGCGTGTCCGCGCTGGTTTCGACCGGTGGAGAAGTTGGGATTTGAATGACTTGCATACTTGTCTTGTCATGAGAAGGATATTTGGAGGGACGGGGGACGGGATGCCTGCGTCCAATTCCTCCTCCATGCCTCTGAAATTGATTTTCAGAACAGAGCTGATTCGACTTGTGCTTGATCCGGGACCAAAACAAAATGAGATATCTCTTACGGATATAACGTCAACATTCGAGAGCAAAACTTCTCCTTTCGAGGTAGAAACACAGTCGCCTACAGATGCGAGTCTAGATATGCAGACCTCAATAGTGCAAGCATACTGTGGAGATACCTCTATTCATCTGAATTGGGAGCTATGTGAGCTAGCTGAGGACATCATGAAGCTCTATCTTCAGCGCAAAGAGCAGTCGGAACCCAAGAGGGCACAGTCCCCGTCTCCTTCTAAAGGGAGCCAAAACCCGCTCACCCCAAGGCATGATTTGCATGTGGTTGTCGCCACTGACAAAGCTAGCATGACAATCGATACCATCAACATTAGAGCAGTCTCAATATCTGAGGGCATGAAAGCCTCTTTTGTGATGGTCGGCATTTCTGGTACGGGTGCCAAGAAAAGTGCAAGCCTTATGCTAGCTGCGGAAGCTGCTACTTCAAAGATCAAAAGCCACTCCCAAGAATTATCTTTCTACCAAATACGATTTCCAAGCATCTACGGCTCGTATGAGACGCAAGTTGTCAATGAGCTACCCATCAATACAATCAATATTGTTGGAAATTGTCAGCAACTGACATTCGCGCTGAAGCAAGATATCATGGCTTTGATTGAGGTGCTGGACGTTTTCATAGGAGACGAGGTTGCCCAGATTTATCGTCTGAAAGAGCACATGCCTCCTACAGCTCCGACTCGGGCACAGACATCAGAGCCTGCACGACGACCGACTCCGATTACGAAGATCAATGTAGCCCTGTTTTTAGACATGTATGACATCAGCATACCGCTGCTACAGTCTCTGACATACAAAATTGCTGGTGTTGTCGCTAGAGCTTCTTTAGCAGCACAGTCCAACTCCGAAGTAGTTTTTGATTTTGATATCAAAGAGCACTCGCACGACATGCAAACCGTCGTAGCAGACAAGTACAAGAGTATATCGCTATTACAGATGCCCCCAACAAATGGCCACATTACTTCGTATATGTTGGAGAAGGAAACAACAGTGTCCGTCTTTGCATCGGTCGAACCCGTTGAACTTGATGCTGCAGCAGTTCATAGTCTACTAACAGCTCTGAACCGACCTGAGATATCTAGTGTCATAAATGAAGTGCAAGAAGAAGTCAAGATCGTGCAAAGCCACCTCGAGAAAATATTTGGTCCGAGTAAGAAACCAGAGGAGAAAGATACGACACAATCGAAGCCACTCATTTATGATGCGCATTTGACACTAGCCGGCTTCGACATCTTCGCAAACGCCCACGGAGCCCAAGGAGATTCGAACAACGCCAGACTCGATTTCAATCTCGGATGTGTTCAATTGGTCTTTGCAAATCGCCTTGACCAGGACGGTCCAGTTCTCGCATTCCCTGAGCTACGGGTCAGCCTACAGCGCATCATGTTCGAGCTTTCTAGGTGGAACAACGGCACCATGGAGCCCTGTGGAAATCTGGCATTTGCAGCCTTCTTGACTGCTACTTCAAAATTGAACGCCACCGGCAACGAAGTTAGGTCGTTTCATCTTAAGAGTGACGCACTGAAGATTAACTTGTTTGCTGAAACGGCATCGTCTGTAGTAGACATTATGGGTTATTTGCAGGACAAGATCAAAGACGTAGATTTATCCCGCGAGAAAAATTATCTCCGCAAGCTTCGCAAGTCAAAGCCTCGCATTGCTATCAATGAAGAGCAGCAAGGGGATACTAGTAGCCCCGGATCCGCGCCAATATTTTCGTCTATGTATTCTTTGGAATTGCTGAACATCCAAATTTGCTGGCTTGTTGGTACCTACGATATGGACCAATCATCGCAACTGGAAAGAGAAGACTTGGTCTTGTCATTGAAGAGAATTGCTCTTTCAACGAAAAAAGAGAATACGGCAAGACTGACAATCGAAGATCTCCAAGTGCAAATGGTCCCTGCATCGCAGGATAAGATACAGAGGTCTCTCAACTCAGCCCTTTTGCCAGAGGTCATTTTCAACGTTGGCTATGTTTCGACACTGGATGCTCGTCGATTTGCATTCCAAGCTGCAGGGAAATCTCTCGATCTTCGCTTGACATCTCAATTCATCCTTCCGGCGGCAGTGTTGCAAAAGTCAATCACTTCTGCTACGGAGAAAGTTCGTGCAGCAACAGCGACTTGGTCAAGCCAGACCCCTGGACCTCCTACTGAGAGCAATCGTCGACAGCCCTTCTTCGGTACGAAACGAATGGAGTCTCTACTCGTCGATGCTGATTTCGCTGGCGCTGTCGTATACCTCTCGGGGAAGAAGGTTTCTGGCCCACCACAATCTACTCCAGCTGGCAAAATTGGCAGGGCACAACAGGATGGTAAATTCGGGCAATTTTCACAAGCCGGCGCCAGTAGCGATACTGTGCTTCGCGCGCCAGGCCTTGCTTGGAAAATCGAATACAAAGACAACGGCCTGGATGAACCTTCATTGAACGCCGAAGTGAAGGTTGACGCATCTTCCAATATACTATTTCCAACTGTGGTCCCGCTCATTATGGAGATCTCATCAACCGTCAAAGAGATCGTGAGTGACGACGATGCTGCCGAAGAAAAGAAGTTGTTGCAACCCAAAGCCTCGCCACAGAAGTTCATGAGCGCAGATGAAGACAATATCCTGACTGCGGACCCTAGTACCGTCCTCGGTCGGACGCGACTCAATCTGGGCCTACGTATCTGTCGGCAAGAATTCAGTCTCAGCTGTCAGCCTTTCGCCAAGGTAGAGGCTACGGCTCGGTTTGATGATATCTACATAACAATCAACACCGTGCGATCAACCGAGCATGGTCACTTCTTTGCTATCTCCGCCGCGTTCAGAAAATTAGAAGTGTCAGTTCAACACGTGTATTCCAGAGAGGCAACCGGTAGCTTCGAGGTAGATTCTGTCTTCCTGTCTTTGATGAATAGTAAGCACGTCAGTGGCACTAGCGGTGTTTCTGCTATCCTCAAAATCAGTCCGATGAAGGTTTTGGCAAACGTAAGGCAGTTGCAGGAACTCTTACTATTCAGGGAGATTTGGGTACCGCCAGAGATTCGACAGAGCTCGCCAACACCCGCACCAACCTCAACGGCGCAATCTCAAACATATCTCGTTCAAAGATATCAGCAAGTGGCGGCAACTGGAGCTTTCCCTTGGAATGCAACTGTATCAATTGCTGAGCTGGACGTGCAGTTAGACCTCGGATCAACCATTGGAAAGTCTACATTTATGATATCCAACTTCTGGATCTCGTCGAAGAAGAATTCCGACTGGGAACAAAACTTGTGTATGGGTTTTGATAAGGTTGGAGTCGATAGTACTGGGAGAATGAGTGGGTTCGTTGCTCTCCAGGACTTCAGAATTCGTACTTCGATCCAATGGCCTGCCCGTGAAATGGCCCTAAACCAGACTCCACTAGTCCAAGGGTCCTTGGCGTTCAGTCAATTACGAGTCAAAGCTGCCTTCGACTACCAACCTTTCCTTGTCGCGGATATCACCTCCTTCGAATTCCTTATGTACAATGTTCGAAATGGACCCGAAGCCAAAGGTGATCGTCTAGTCGCAATCCTAGATGGGGAAGCTGTCCAGGTATTCTGCACAACAAACACAGCATCCCAGGCAATTGCATTGTACCAAGCTTTCTTGAAGCTTGCCCAAGAAAAGAAATCAAGCTACGAAACGTCTCTTGCAGAGGTTGAGAAATACATGAAACGCAAATCAATTCAGCATCCAATATCGTCCCCGTCAAAGAATCTGCTTCAACCAGACGAACCACATGTCGAGGAAAAGATAACAAAGTCGCCCATTTCTCTCCATACAGATGTGATCGTTACCCTGAAGGCCGTCAATGTGGGGGCATTTCCAAATACTTTCGCAGACCATCAGGTGTTTAAGCTGGAAGCGCTCAATGCTCAAGCTAGATTTGCCGTGACAATGGATCACGGGAAAATCCACAGCATTTTAAAACTCACCCTTGGACAGCTTCGCATTGGTCTCGCCGGGGTAAAGAAAGTCGACTTGCCGAAATCAGTAGGCGAGATATCCGTCGAGGACGTTGTAAGCAGTGCGACCGGCTCTCGAGGTGGGACCATCTTAAAGGTGCCCAAGGTCGAAGCTGTAATGCAGACATGGCAAGTCCCAGACTCGAACCATATTGACTACATCTTCAAATCTGCCTTTGAAGGTAAAGTCGAAGTAGGATGGAACTATTCTCGTATCAGCTATATCCGTGGCATGTGGGCTTCTCACTCCAAGTCTTTAGCCCAAAGATTAGGAAAGCCGCTTCCGATTTCTGCGGTCAAGATTACGGGTGTGCCGGATGAAGAAGATGGCGAGAGGAAGGACGGCGAGCAGCAGAAAATTACGGCTGAGGTTAATGTCCCGCAGTCGAAGTATGATTACAATGCGCTTGAGCCGCCAATAATCGAGACACCTCAGTTGAGGGATATGGGTGAAGCTACGCCACCGTGAGTTTCTTCCTAACCTCAAAGATGGAATTTTGCTAATGGATCGTAGTTTGGAATGGATTGGACTCCATCGTGATAGGTTGCCCAACTTGACGCATCAGATAGTCATTGTGACATTACTGGAGCTGGCGAGCGAGGTGGAGGATGCTTATGCGAAGATTTTGGGATCTTCTTAATGATGAAGGCGACAGAGCCTCTTGTATTTTGGGTATGGCATGATTCAGCATAGCGGGCGTTGGCAAACAATAAGCATTTTCATTGGTGTTGAAGGCGGGAGGCGTAAATAAGACTAGAGCACCGTGAGGGGTGACTCACAAGTACATAACTCTTAGCTTTGTAATGATAAAGATATGAATAACATGGAGAAAAGGTGTGGCTTCAGCTGAGTCCCCTTCGGAGTTTTTCTAGGAGCAGTACTTCCAGGAACACCACCGTTCGTAGGAGATCCCGCTCCCTGAGCCAAGGCTGCGGGGGCTCCGCATACCCTTACGAGCTGCTCGTGGGCACTCGATAAATAGAAGATCCCTAGTCTGCCCCACCTCCGTATGCGTATGTACGCCAGGTTCAAGTTAGAAAAATCGATAGCCACGGGTCTGGATCATCGAAATGCGAAGCCTCATTTGTTTGTGGCTGTGTAAACCATGCATGCATGGCGGCATTATCCTCACGCCGCAGCCTCATAATCCAGAAAGCCTCAAGGAAGGCCTTAACTTGTGAAGAACCTTGGAAGTTTCCTCGGTCAATCTACATCCACGATATATTTTTCAGACCTAATTTGTTGCATCGTCATTTGATCTATAATCTGTTGTTTCGATTTTTCCTTGAATCTTTTTTAATTGTATAATTTGGGGTTCAGAATCAACCCCGCATCCGTAAAGATGCTCCTCGATCCGCTCACGGCCCTCAGCTTAGCTGGCACCGTAGTACAATTTGTCGATTTCACGAGCAAGATCTTGGCCAAGGGAGCTGAGATCCACAGATCTCTCGATGGCTCCCTGAGGGAAAATGTAGAAGTGGAGAGCATCGTGAAGGATTTGGTTCAGCTGAATAGCAGGCTTATCTAATCGCTGCCACATGATGAAAATGGACCGACGGCGTGCAGAAGTAGCAACGCGGGGTTATCGCTCGATGAGCAGGCGTTGCAGAGTTTGGCGGAGGCCTGCTCGGATATTGGGAATGAGCTTCTGGAGAAATTGGAGCAGTTGAAGGTGCGGGGAGGGAAGCGGAAATGGAAGAGCTTGTATAAGGCTTTGAAGGGCGTTTGGAATAAGTCGGAGCTTGATGCGCTGCTTGAGAGGTTAAGTAGGTATAGGGAAGAACTTGAACTACACTTATTGGTTAATATCAAGTACGTGTTTGGTTTTTTCTCATGATTCAAGCATTGTTACTGACCTCTGAAGGGAACAAATCGATGTCAAGGCATTTAATGAAGCGAAGATCTTCGACAAAATGGATCGCTCTGCGCAGCTCATGATTACCTACATGGCGGAAAATCAGAATTCGATCTCGTCGCAGCTGACGATGCAGTCGAAGATGATCTCACGGTTTCAAGAAACCACACTTTTAAAAATGGACGAGCAGCATGAACGTACCCTGGCCGAGCTTCGAGAGAAGCTTGAACAATTGGGAGATAAAGGAAGTCTTTGGACTCCAGCCGGGTAAGTGAACTCCGTGTGCATCAAAGAGTCTACGATACTCGAAGGCGTGCTCGAAAGTCTAATCAATTGCTCTTCAGGTCCGCGGACGACCCCAAATTCATTGCGTGGGATTATGCGACTGGTCAGCAGAGGATGGAAATGCAGAGTGTCAGGAATACCCTTTGGGACTCGACACTCGATGACCGTTACGACGATATTACGGAGGCGCACAAGAAGACTTTTGGTTGGATTTATCAGGAACCACAATCCTGGAGTAACTTTGATGATTTCCTCCGAAACGGCGAAGGAGCGTACTGGATAAATGGAAAACCTGGATCCGGCAAGTCGACTCTTTTGAAGTTCCTGTATCGGGATAGACGAACTCAGAAAGCGCTTGAAGCTTGGTGCAAGCCCACCAAAACCATGAAATCAAGCAAGAAAAAGAATGCGATTGCTACAGATAGGATAGAAGTGATCACAGCAGCATTCTTCTTCTGGAACAGCGGCGCACGTCGCCAGATGACCGAGGAGTCGATGCTGCGCAGCTTACTCTTTCGCGCTATGCGAAAGAAGGAAGAACTGATCCCAATTGTCCTTGAGGAATACTTGACACAAGGAGTCTACCGCTCGATCAAATCAACAGGGGGTTTCCGCTGGTCTCTCAACCAACTCAGGCGGACATTTATCAAGCTCCTGGAACAGAAAACACTTAATATCAAGCTGCTTTTCATCATCGACGGGTTAGATGGGTATGAAGGAGACTTGGGTAAACTCACTAAATGGCTTCTCGGGTTGACATCTCCAACGGTAAAGTTGGTGCTCTCAAGCAGACCTTGGAACGTTTTCAGAGACGCCTTCAAAGACATGCCGCAACTCCGGCTGCAGGACCTGACGTATCCGGATATCACAGCATACGTCGAAGATCACTTGGCTGAAAATGACCAGATGAAACATTTGGCAGAGAATGATCCGGAACCCGCCCAAGCTCTGACAACCGAAATTGTCTCCAAGGCATCTGGTGTTTTTCTCTGGGTCAAGATTGTTGTTGGATCATTGCTGGATGGTCTGAGAAACCACGACAGGATATCAGACTTACAGAGCAGGCTCAATTTGCTCCCCGATGATCTTGATGCGCTTTACACGCATATCTTGAGTCAACCAGACGCGATCTACCGTATTCGACGCTCGCAATACTTGTTGATGCGACAGGCGTACGATGCGCCGCCTCTGACTTTGGCATTCTCTCTTTCAGATGAAGATGACCCCGAGCTCTGCCTCAAGTCCAAGATAATACACATGACAAAAGGCCAAGCACTAGGCAGATGCGAGGATCTTGAGCGTCGACTCCAAGCATCTTGTGCTGGCCTTTTGGAAGTTGACTACAGGCAAAAAACAGAGATATCAAAATGGGAGCAAAAAATGCCTCTTTGCAACCACGACTACTACAAAACTGCTTTCGGCTCCAGAATCCAATTTATGCACCGCACTGTCAAGGACTTTTTTGATGACAAGGACCGAATCTCAGATATCTGTTCGGTTGTTGAAGGCACGGGTTGGGATCCTCACGTTGCGCTGTTGCGAGGTTGGATCTTGAGATTGAAGTTGCTGCCGATTCATTTCATGGGTATGTCAATGGATGTTTCTGGCAACGGGAGCGTTGAGGAGATAGTAAAGGAGGCTCTGCAATTTGCGCAAATCGCGGAGAAAAATACGGGAATCGCGCAGGAGGTGTTGCTAAAGGAACTAGAGACAACCGTGGCTAATTAATTAGCTGTGCTGGAGATTTAGAGACTGCAGGGCTTGCAAGAGAAAAGAATCGTATCGAAAGCCTAGTGAAGAGGGAGATTGTTGAAGCGCGGCCGGCAGACGGTCAGGTTAACAAAGCTGAGACGGACACACAGGTAGATGAGTCGGCGCCTGAGCTGACTGCTACCAGGATAAAGGAGAATCAAGAGTCGACTAGTTTGTCTTCTTCACCGGAAGCCATTGTGCAGGAGAAGTCGAGAAAGCGACGTATCCGTTGGCTTTGTATGGGTTGAGACTTGATACAAAAGAAGGCATACGCATTTAAATGAGGGATTTGATCCGCGAAGAGCTCGAGGAGGTAAACTCAGCATCAACGAGTCGAGCAGTAGAAGAAGTACTCAACAAAGGGCTCGGTCAGATACTAAAGGGAAGACATGCCAGAGGCTTCAAAAGAAGAGATGATCTGATTGTCAAAGCTCAAGATTGGTTTGAGAGCTTTCCCAAAAGGAGGCAACCACAAGGGAATTCTGGGGACCTGAGGAAGAAGAACAAGCTGAAGTCCTCAAATCAGGAGAAAGCAGTTTCAACGGCTTAGTAATGCGGGAGTAAATAACAGCAGACGCCATATACGTGACTCACAACTAAACAGCTTTGTAATGATAAGAGAAATGAGTCCCGCCGAGTAAAGTGTGACTTCCCACAGGTCCTTTCGGATTTATTGGTCCATATGGTGATTGGTGGCGAGGTGCAAGAATCTGCGGTACTCCAGCCATCTCCAAATAGCATGGCACTAGCCCAAAAAGGAAATGAAAGTGAGCTAGATCTAGAAAATTTCGTCTTTAAACAGACACTTTGAGCTAGATACTTGTCAAAAGACATTGCTGTATTGCTGTCAAGAAAAGCGATGAATCCCTTCAAAGTGCGGGGGATTTTCAACTTTTCAGCTGAAAGAGTCTGACACAAATACGAGCTATATAATTAGCAGCCCCAAAAGAAAAAGACTCAACTATGGTGAAACAATACAAGAGTCATTCGCCGGATGTCAGCTCTCTTATAACAGTCATAAAACACACCGGATGATTTAGGGTTCCAAACCCTAGGCCAGATTGGATAAGTCCGCGGTTCTTGCCTCAGGCAGCATGACTCGGTTATCAACGAGGAGGGGCAATTTGGCTGGCGCTAATCGATTAACCCCACCGAGCCAGCAAAATCCTCGACTTCCTGCAGAGCCACCTCTCCCCATCTCCCGTCTCCCTTCTCCCTCCACCTTTAAAACATATCCCAGCCCGGCTGCTGCTCTGTCTTTTCTGTTCGTGGTTTTTCCAGAACAGTTCAGGATAGAATAAAGACATCCCAGGTGGTCTTTTTATCCCACTCTAGGGAATCAAACAGCTTCACGCTCCGGCGTCATCAGAAAATTCTCCATTAATCAGCTTTTCGAAGCAACACCGCCAACATGGTCAAGTGAGTGCAATCCGGTTCAGAGAGCTCAATGAGGGGCGAAAGTGCATCTGCGGAATCTTCAAGATCCTCGAGATTCCTAGATGCGCTCGTAGGATCAACAGCTTCATCTGTCGGAGTTAAGAGAGAGACAACAGTGGCTAATATTTGTGCGCCATGCAGCTTCACCGTCGAAGAGGTCCGCGCCTTGATGGACAAGCCTACGAATGTTCGTAACATGTCCGTCATTGCCCACGTCGACCACGGAAAGTCAACCCTCACCGATTCCCTCCTCTCCAAGGCTGGTATTATCTCCGCAGCAAAGGCCGGTGATGCGCGAGCCACCGACACCCGTAAGGACGAGCAGGAGCGTGGTATCACCATCAAGTCGACCGCCATCTCCCTGTACGGTCAACTCCAGAACGACGATGATATCAAGGACATTGTTGGCCAGAAGACCGACGGCAGGGATTTCTTGATCAACTTGATCGATTCACCCGGTCACGTCGATTTCTCATCTGAGGTCACGGCTGCTCTCCGTGTCACTGATGGTGCTCTTGTCGTTGTCGACACCATCGAGGGTGTGTGCGTGCAGACCGAGACGGTGCTTCGTCAGGCTCTTGGTGAGCGTATCAAGCCCGTTCTTGTCATCAACAAGGTCGACAGAGCTCTTCTTGAGTTGCAAGTCTCAAAGGAGGACCTGTACCAGACCTTCTCGAGAACCATCGAGTCCGTCAACGTCGTTATCTCCACCTACTTCGACAAGGCCCTCGGTGACTGCCAGGTCTACCCATACAAGGGAACGATCGCTTTCGGTTCCGGTCTTCACGGCTGGGCTTTCACAGTTAGACAGTTCGCTGAGAGATATGCCAAGAAGTTTGGTGTTGACAGAAATAAGATGATGGAGCGTCTCTGGGTAAGTAATTCCGTATTTCTGTTTAAATCTTGGTTTTAACAATAATTTTAGGGTGACAACTACTTCAACCCCCACACCAAGAAGTGGACTAACAAGGGAACCCACGAGGGAAAGACTTTGGAGCGTGCTTTCAACCAATTTATCCTTGACCCCATTTTCAAGATCTTCAATGCCATCATGAATTTCAAGAAGGAGGAGACCGCAACCCTGCTTGATAAGCTCGCCATCAAGCTTTCAGCTGAAGACAGAGACAAGGAGGGCAAGCAGCTTCTCAAGGTTGTCATGCGAACTTTCCTTCCCGCTGCCGATGCTCTTTTGGAGATGATGATTCTCCACTTGCCATCCCCCGTTACCGCCCAAAAGTACCGTGCCGAGACTCTTTACGAAGGTCCTCCTGATGATGAGGCCTGCATTGGTATCCGGGACTGTGACCCCAAGGCTCCTCTCATGTTGTACGTCTCCAAGATGGTGCCAACCTCCGATAAGGGTCGTTTCTACGCTTTCGGTCGTGTTTTCGCTGGTACCGTCCGCTCTGGTCTCAAGGTCCGCATTCAGGGTCCTAACTACACTCCTGGCAAGAAGGATGATCTCTTCGTCAAGGCTATCCAGCGTACCGTTCTCATGATGGGTGGAAAGGTCGACCCTATCGATGATGTCCCAGCCGGTAACATTCTCGGATTGGTCGGTATCGATCAGTTCTTGTTGAAGTCTGGAACTCTCACCACCAGCGACACCGCCCACAACTTGAAGGTCATGAAGTTCTCCGTGTCACCAGTCGTGCAGCGATCCGTTGAGGTCAAGAACGCCCAGGATCTCCCCAAACTTGTCGAAGGTCTTAAGCGTCTCTCAAAGTCCGACCCTTGTGTGTTGACTTTCATCTCCCCCACCGGTGAGCACATTGTTGCCGGTGCCGGTGAGTTGCATTTGGAGATTTGCTTGAAGGATCTTGAGGAAGACCACGCGGGTGTTCCCCTTCGTATCTCCGACCCCGTCGTCCAATACCGTGAGACTGTTGCTAGCAAGTCTAGCATCACTGCTCTGTCCAAGTCGCCCAACAAGCACAACCGTCTGTACATGATTGCTGAGCCTCTTGACGAGGAGGTCTCAAAGGAAATTGAGGCTGGCCGTATCTCTCCCCGTGATGATTTCAAGGCTCGTGCCCGTGTCTTGGCTGATGACTTTGGCTGGGATGTCACCGATGCCCGTAAGATTTGGTGTTTCGGTCCCGATACCAACGGTGCCAACTTGTTGGTTGACCAGACCAAGGCGGTTCAGTACTTGAACGAAATCAAGGATTCAGTCGTTTCCGGTTTCCAGTGGGCTTCAAGAGAAGGTCCAGTTGCTGAGGAGCCAATGAGAGGTATCCGATTTAACATTATGGATGTTACCCTCCACGCTGATGCCATTCATCGTGGTGGTGGACAACTTATCCCAACTGCCCGTCGTGTCCTTTACGCCGCTGCTCTTCTCGCTGAGCCAGCTCTTCAAGAACCCGTCTTCTTGACTGAAATTCAAGTTCCCGAGTCCGCTATGGGTGGTGTGTACGGTGTCTTGTCCCGAAGACGTGGTCACGTTTTCGCCGAAGAGCAACGTCCAGGAACCCCTCTCTTCACCATCAAGGCCTACCTCCCAGTCATGGAATCTTTCGGTTACAATGCCGATCTCCGCTCGCATACTTCCGGCCAAGCCTTCCCTCAATCCGTGTTCGACCATTGGCAATTGCTTCCCGGTGGATCACCTCTTGATCCTACTACCAAGAACGGTGGAATTGTGCAGGAGATGCGTAAGCGTAAGGGTATTAAGGAGGTTGTTCCAGGTGTTGACAACGTAAGTTCATTCCTTCGAATCCATATTGATCATATACTAACCATGAATTTTAGTACTATGACAAGCTATAGATGCATCCTATCTAGTTGATAGATTTCCTCCTCAACTTGCGCGCATCTTAACCAAGAAAAAAAAAGAGAAAAAGATTGTCAGCATACATCACGACTTCACGAAAGACATCATATCACAGTCTCGGCCTCCCTCGAGTCTGAGACTTCCAAAAAGCAAGCCGTGATTCGTGATAACATCCAAAACGCCCTCGACGAGTTTTCCCTCTTCCTTCCTTTTTGCCTTGTTGGTCGTCGGGATTTCGGTTTTCGTGTATGTAGCTGCATGAGAATTGAGAAACATTTAGAACATTTTTAGTGCCTTGTGCCTTGAAATGAGCTTTTGAGTAATTTTTAGTTTTTTATTTTTGGAATTGTGCCGCCCAGTTATGAGTACTATGAATGAGCGAGGTAATGGGAAGTAAACACGATTTTCCGCCATGTTCCCAAGCCATTGAAGCGACTGAATGAAATACCCTTGAAGCCAAATGATAACGCCGACTTAACCACATTCCCTCGTTCCCGTTCCCATTTCCATTTCCATTGCAATGCAAAGCGCCTGCCTGCCCATCCTAACGCCAATTTCATAATCCATAATCATTCCGCATCAATCCATCCATCCATCCACCCCAGCTAAAGCCCCTCCCCTCAATCCTCAACAGCAACCTCCTCCTCCCCATCCCCATCCCCATCCCGATCATACCAAACATTCTCCTTCCCCTCACGTCCATGACTCCGACTCCTAGTCCTAGTCCTCTGTCTCCGTCTCGGCTTCGGCGTCCCACTTTTCCCATTCGCACTCCGACTCCTCGATGGACTCTGACTTCTTCTTTTCTTTTCTGCTTGCCAGTAGCCTAGCCCCATTCCCTTTTCTCTTGCGCCGTAAGAATGTTTTTGGTATTTACGTCCTGGTGATTTCCTAGGGCTAACGCTGCGGGAGAATGTTTGTGAAGTGGTGAAAGATTGAGATTGGGATTGGGATTGGGATTGGGTGGAGAATGAGGGGGATAGAGAGCGGCGACGACAGCGGCCGCGGAGGGTGGTTGATTGGGATTGAGATGGGGGGATTTGGGGAGCTGGGGAGAGGGCTGAT
>Ga0247778_1000166_pt1 | contig 115889 bp, 123 predicted proteins | sample UWRJL049202B5_FD_179939 | JGI IMG/M metagenome (GOLD analysis project Ga0247778, IMG submission 179939) | Plant litter microbial communities from Arlington Agricultural Research Station in Wisconsin, United States - UWRJ-L049-202B-5 | ecosystem: Environmental > Terrestrial > Plant litter >... | reverse complement strand
AGAGTGGTTTAGGTCTACTCTACCATCTATGCTACGCAATGCAAGACACCATCCCTCCCAATGCAATATACTCCTCCACTGCGCCCTCAAAAACCAACACACTTATTGTCTAGACCCCAAACGACTTGAATCTATCCTCAACCGGCAAAAAGCTCTTCTCCCCCGCCTTCCCCTCGGGCTTCCCAAACACCAACTGCGCATTCAACTCCCAATCCTTATCGATGCCCCACTCCTCACTAACCTTCTGATCAATCAGCGGGTTATAGTGCTGTAGGTTTGCGCCGAGCCCTTCGGCTTCCAAGGCGGTCCAGATGGTGAATTGGTGCATGGCGTCGGATTGCGTGGCCCAGATGGGGAATTTGTCGGCGTAGGCGGCGAATCTGTCTTGCATGCCGGAGACGGTGGAGCGGGCGGTGAAGAAGAGGACCTGTTGGATAATCGTGTTAGCATTCTACTCGTATTTTGCAATTGGAAGTGAATATGAGGATTTGAACGGGGAGGAAAAGGAAGACAAACGGTTCCATAAGCAGCCTTAAACCCATTTAGCTTCCCCTCCGTAGCAGCCCATCCCTCAGCCGGCACAACACCCTTCAACACACTCTTCGCAATCTCCCACAACTTATCATGTTCCTCCTTCACCAACAGCACAACCCTGCTGCTCTGCGAATTAAACGACGACGGAACATGCAGCACCGCATCCTTGATAATCTCCTGGATCTTGGAGTCTGGAATGGGGGAGCTCTTGCTCAGTTGGTAGATTGTGCGGCGAGACTTGACGGTGTCGAGGAAGGAGGAAGACATGTTTGCGTTTGCGTTTGCTGTTGTAATTGGAGTAGAGGAGAAAGGACGTAGGTTGTTGGTATGAGGGGGATTGAAAACGGAGGGGAGAAAGCGTTTTATAGTCGGTGGGGTGAATCTGAACGCATTATTTAGCACGACAGTAGCAGTGGAGCCACCAGCGCCTGCCCTTCTGAGCAGCAGCGACGCCATTTCGGAGCTGAATAGCGCGAGGAGGATGGTGAGGAGGAAGATGGGCAAGGGTATTTGCATGATCGTATATTTTGCCGTTTTAGTCTGCGTCGGCTCCTTTTTATCTGGTGGGTAGCATAGCGACTCGTGGCATATCAGGTGAAGGACAAACGTCACGGAAAGTTTATTTGGAATGCATGACTTACCGATAACTTACCGTATGTGGTTTAACTTGAAGAAATGGTAGCAGGATGATTTCCAAGCAGCTGGAGTACGTGTATATGTTGCTTATACAAGGTGTTGTAAGCAGTGGGGCTCTGTGTTTGAAAATTGGAAATGCACTGTCATGACTCGCTAAGCTGTGGGACCGATGACGGAAGTGCCGCCGGTATTTCGCTATCACGTGAACTTGGTGGGATGCGTAGCTTGACAGGTACCTAGGTAGTGTTCCTGAATCGTAATAAAGGAAGCTTATTGGAGAAGTTGGGGATTTGAGGAAGTTATACGGTAAACTCCTTCTCGATGTTAATCACATGGTGTGCCTCGCTACTATTAGGACAATGACTGCCGAAAGACTTAAACTAGAGTAGTCACTCTCAGAAAGCTTTTGTAGTAGGTATCTCTTGTATTTACTCATTCAATGAATGGTATGCTAATACATAGCTTTTCGTATCCAAGCAAAAATGCTCAAACCCATCTATGCTTCAAAAATCAACAATTGCTTGTTGCCTGACCCCCCAATCCATCTAAACGCCATGCCCATCAGACCCAAAAAACGCCCCCATATACGTGTCCAAAATCGTACAAGCTATGTGCATTTTGACTTCACCAAGTCTCGGCAATATATTGCCCTGCCTCCTTCTTCAGCGCCCAAAACTCGTGAGCCTCTTCGCAGCTCACGTTCCCCTTCATCATGGCAACATCGACGAGGGCTTCTTCGACACCCTCTCCCATTCCCTTGCTGCTACCACAGACGAAGACTCGTCCATCGAGGCTGTTGATAATGAACCAGACGAGATCGGCCTGGGCTCGTACTTCATCCTGTACATATTTTCCCTTGCTGCCGCCCTTTCGGCTTTGAACCACTTTCTTTACTTCATCCTCGTGGACACCCCATTCGCCAGAGTACAGCTCATCGAGGAGCGAATCTCTCACACCTTGCAGAACCCACACTTTGTTTGCACAATTTGCGTTCTTCAATCTCCTTTGCACGAATCCTCGGAATGGTGCAACGCCAACACCGGCACCAATCAAGAGCATAGGACCGTCACTAACGAACTCCTTTGCGAGAGGATTGGCCATTAGTCCCTTGAACATAGGAACTCTCAGGTCAGGCTTCTCTCCTCTCTTCTCTGCCTCGATGAACTTCTTAGCTTGACGCTCGAAAAATCCGCTTCCAACACCGGTTCGTGGTCCTCCTCTCCAGTTGGGCGTCTCGTGAACTGTGACGGCAATTTCAATTAGACGCGAGCAGCCGGCCTTGGGAACACAGGACTCATGTGGATCGTTGGACATGGAGTAGAATCTCGGCATGAGTTGTTGGAGATTCGACAAAAGGTGATCAAGTGGCGGCTTGCTGCTTGGGAAAGCGTGGAGAAGTTGGTTCATTGTAATGTGGGGCCCAGTTCGGAAGTCGCAGAATACATTTTGTCCCTCACCACTGCAGAGGTACAAGAGTATTTTCTTCTCGTTTGGATCGGTAGCATATTCGGCAAGGAGACGGAGGAGGGGCTTCGTTGGTGGGTAGGATTGGATGTCGCTACACCACGTTACAAGATCCCGGCGCGTTGTAATGAGCTCTCGCGCTTTCTCGTCGCCCCAGACTGTAGGCCAGCGACCACCTCCTGTTTTCAATAGAACTGGACGATCTCGTAGATATCGAGGTATAAGAAGTGCATCCAACATCTCATCCACAACCTCTGGTTCGTTGGGAGCCATCACTCCCACTGCCCCGCCAACCTTGAAATCCACCCCCAATTCCTCGGGATAATCTGTGACATCGAGATCGAAATGGTATGTTCTTTTCTCAGCACCCGGCCTAGTAAGCTCGCGAGCCGTGAATATTTTGGCAGAGTAAACGTTGTAGGGAGGATGTGGTTGAACGAAGTTTGGTGGGTGGACCGAGGTATCGATTTTGGCGGGCTCAACAGGATGAGGGGTAAAATCAATCGAATTGTCCTTTGTCTCTTCCTTCGAAATTGTAGCGTCGGCAGGCGAAGGAATAGCGGTCGCATTCTTGACAGGCTCAAGAGAAAATGTCTTGGGTGGCAGGTCGGGCAGACTGGAAAGTGTCGTGGGAATTAACCCCACCTTCAGTTGTAGGGCTCGGAACGCGTCGTTGTCGGGCAGAGTAACTCTTTCGAAGGTGAGCTGGTCGTTCTTGGTAACGGCCATGCAGCAGCCTCCTCCACAGCATTTCTCGATCAGCCTTGTGCCTGGCTCGCCGATGAGTCGTTGGACGTCTGCGGCGCTCTGCGAGATTAATTTTGTCGAAGCGCGTCGTGGGCGAGGTGGCTCTTCTGGCTCGTCGGACGAGGAAGAATATGTGAGAGAGGGCGCTGTCGATTTGGGAGAGGCCATGGGCTCTTCGGGGATGCAATGCGAAGTTGTCGCAGTGCGCAGGATCTGGTGGGGTCGCGTCGACATCATGATGGAGATTGTTGGACGGATTGCACGTCGAAGCATGTACGAGTGTGTTTGTGGCAAACGAGTACGATGAATTCAGACAATGCAATTCAATTGTTGTTATGGCATTGAGTTGATGTAGACGTCGAGTAGAAGGTATTCGAGGTGAGGAGAGTTGTGAAGAATCGAAGGAAAGCCGTTAGCAATGGATTATGGACGATTATCAAAGTGGCGGAAATGCTGAGTCTAATATTCTGCTTGGTTTTTTGATCGGCCGGCACCGGAGAACCGAGGGAGAAATGCGGTGGTGCTTTCGCTTCTTTATCAGATCAAGGAAACATGGCATGGATCTGACGAAAAGACCACCAGCTTGGCAAAAGAGATCTTGCGCGTTTTGTTTTCTCCTTTTATTTCGATCAAAAACTGCGCCCATGAAATCTTACGTAGGGCGGTCGTATTAACCTTTTATGTGGGCTCCAGAGTTCAATTACAATCCTGGCTAACAAGGTTCGAATGAGGACGGCTGTCACCAAAGGACAAAGTGTACAAAAAGAGCAAACTTTGTTCGACTGGTAATAGCAGCAGATCTCACATCATCCAGCTATATGATTCAGCTACATGCAGTGCTGCTGCACATATACCACAGCTTGGAAATACAAAGCCACAGACACGGATATATTCCGTGGCAATCTGGATTGTGCATCCCGATTCTTCCCTCTCCTCCCGCATCCACTCAACCAGCCTCACTCACCACCAATCCAGCTGCATCCTCACGCATCACAACAGCCGGCATCAAATCGCACCATCTCCTGTCTATCGGAAGCTCGTGTCATCACCCAACGTCTTCGTCCAGTCATGATCGCGCCTCACCTTTTGATCCTTCTGTTCCCGGCATAGCGGGGCACCGCCAAGCTGGTGGCTGACTCTAGACAAATAATAATCTTATCAGATCATCTCCGAGGTGGGGTTCCCAGCTGTTGCGAAAGAGCGGTAAGTGGACAAGAATAACACGATTCAACCAAACTAGCTTTTACATGTTTCGTAAATCATTTCAAACAACGGTCCGAAGCTTCATCAAAGTCGTCTTCATTTCCGACAGCGGAGAAAAGAGGAGATCCATGCATCTGCTGGTATCATACCAGTCCCGTGATTGCAACCAACCACGTGTTCTCGATCAGATAAGACGCGCATCTCTGACGACGCCGAAAAAGGAAATACGAGCTCACGCCCGAATTCAAATCGCCCCAATCAGCATCCCAAGATGCCTCAACATTGCCAACAGAACCGCACCCAACTCATCCTCCTTCCAGCCCTCCCAAATCGCCATCTGCGCGCCTCTCCGGTACTCTCGTAAAAATACATCTTGTTGCACTTCGCTCGTCTTCCCGTCCGGCCCGAAACATTTCACGCTGTGCTTTCCCCACGGAGTCTGCCCGTACGCCACGGAAATCCACGCCTCCTGCATCTCATGCTGGATTCTCAGCTCGTTCTCCGGGTACTCGGCTGCCTGGAAGATCGAGGGTGAGCCATGCAGGTAGGCGAGATCAGTTGTGTGCGAGGCTGTTCCTTTCCATGGTCCGCCGAAGGGCTGTCGTTGCGAGAAGGCGTATTCGTGTACGCAGATTCCGTGCTTTCGTGCGTGCAGCGCGAAGTCGGCTGTGGGTTTGTACCATGTTAGGTCTTCGATTACCCAGAGTGCGATCTCGATGAGGTCGTTTATTGGTGTCGAAGCCGTAATCTTGTATGTCTCTATTACTGCTCTGATTTTGGACTTTGACAGAGGGAGACTTGACAGTTTATCAATTAGTTCTTGTGCCTTTGGTCTCGGGTTAGTGCCTGGCTGGGGTCGCAGCAACATATCGATGACTGTCCCTTCATGGTCAGTCGTCCCCAGGACTAGCTCTCCTTGGAAGGCAAAGTGGTCGCGCCAGAATGAACAGTAGAACTGACCATCTATCATTCCTACCTCTCCGAATCCATGCCGTGGATCAGAAACTTGATAAGTCCGGTGGAGATCTTGCCACGGCACTGCTTCTAGTTCTTTCAGCGTCGCGACTCCCAGAGTTTCCTTGACCTTCTCATAGACCTCACTTTTCTCTTCGATAGTTTGAGGAATGGTAGTGAGAGGAGATCCCATGAGTTCCGATTGCATAGCTGCGCGCCAGAATTTGGCAGGAAGCAGGGAGTGTATCTGGGCGTGAACCCCGCAAGAACCTGAGGAGTTGCCGTACAGCATGATTCTATCTGGATCTCCGCCAAACGCACTAATGTTATTATGTACCCATTCGATAGCTGTATGCTATGATCGAAATTAGCAGAAGTGGGAACCTCATTACGGCCAGCTATACCATATCACGGAAACCTGAGATCGTCAGCTGGTAGTTCGGAGCAGCTTCGACGCCCATCCCTTACTATAGTTTCCTCCATTCTCTAGTCCATTTTCTCTCCTCAGTTCTTCCGATCCCATAAATCCAAACACAGTAAGTCGATAACTACACCATAGTAAGCTCGCTTTCACCAATCCGACTCATTAAAGACCAACTTTATCGCTACTTGAACAACTGGGCGTCCCGAGATCATACTCTGCCTCACCAAACTCCCACCATCACACCACCAATCCGAATTACCACCCGAATACCCACCACCACCATGAATATAAAGCATAACCGGGACCTTGACCCCATCACCAAGTTTAGCAGGAACAGTGACATTAAGATTCAAACACCCAAACTCATCAACATCATCAGCATTTTCGGCAGGCGGACACTTAAACCCAATTAAAGAATGCTCCAGCCTAACCCTCATAGCAGGACATCTCGGCCTACAGTTCTCAGCTTCTCCCCCCAAAACTATCTATCAAGGGAACTCACCCATATCTCGTAGCATCAACGAACTTCTCAAACTTCTCATTCAACGTCGCTTGCTTAAACCTGCCCGGGATATTCCCATACTTAATCCCCCGGAACTGCCATATTTCTCTCCCGGGTAATGATTCCGAATGCCGGATACCGTGAAACGTCGTGTTTAGTTTTTGGTGTTTGATTAGTGGCTGGTTGAGCTTTGAGGGGAGGCCGGAGTCTGGTTCGAATTCTGTGTTTAGGAGGTAGATTGCGGAGATGAAGGACATGGCGGCGGGTTCCGATGGGGTGAGAAAAGTGGAATGAGGTGTTATGCATGAGGGAAATAGGGTGAGAGCTCCATTTTAAATGGTGAGATGTAAGAATAAGAGAAAGGAAAATGTTGAGAGAGAGGCTCTGACATGGTGTTGCTGCCTTGTATGCCGAGCTTCACTGTCTGACATGGAGTTCAGCTGGTAGATCGAGGCAGCAATGGATGGAATTGTCAATCTTGTAGCCAATTGGGATGAATGTGTATTTTTCCGACTGGATTTATCTAATATGTATATGTGACTAGACATCTAAATACCTTCATTGAGGCCACGACTCGAGCGGTAAGGATGTCACAATGTACCCCTCGTGACAAGTGACGGAGTGACCCGCTTAGCCCTCCTTAGCGCACAACCGGATCCACCCAACCCCAGCATTCGTGGCCCTAAACCCACACTACCAGGCCCTAATTACCCCGCATTCAGGGACAACGCACGTGAGGCCATCTCAGCAGCCAAAACCAGACGAAGCTGTCCAAACTTTGATTCTCCTTCTTTGCCAAAACACCCTCCATCAAAAGCATCAAAAGCATCGATCCCACTCGTCCACAAATACCATCAACACATAACCAAATACCTCACCTTCGTCATTCACAACCGCAATCATGGCTGCCGCTGACAATGTCCCTATCATCAAGGTGTTACTCACAATGCACCCTGGCATGGACTCTCTCGACTTTGTCGGCCCCCTTGAAGTCCTTGCCAAGGCAAAGCATAATCCCAATGATGAATGTACGTCTCTCTCTCCTCTCCTTCAATTACTCCAGCTCTTTCTGTGGTCATTGAGCTTGGAATCACCCCACATTCCTGCCCTCTTGGAGGCTCGATCTGTCCACGTCACCCGAAGCAAAAGCTAATGTTTACCTACCCCGCAGCTACCAAGGCCTTCTCTACTACCTTTGTCTCTGCTCAGGAGTTCACTACTACTGCGCAGGGTGCCGGGCTTCGTGCTCATATTGAGTATAAGGAGGCTTATGCCCGCCTTTCTGAATTCGACGTCTTGATCATCCCGGGGTACGTGAACTGCCTTCCACAATACTGCCTATACGGGGGCTGGAGCTGTTGCAAGAGCCTATGCGGGTTCACGGAACAGCTGCAAAGCTCCTGAACCCTCCTACAAATACTTGCCAATTACCTATGCTAACCCCTCCCAGCGGCGGCGTCGACGCAATCCTCAAATCCAAAGCCGAACCCCTCGGCCTCATCAGAGCCTACTCCGACCTGCAAAAAAAAGACCCCAAAAAAGAACGCACCCTCCTCTCCATCTGCACCGGCAGTCTCCTCCTCGCCCAACAAGGCATCCTCTCCGGGCTCTCCGCAACCACACACCCAGACTACTACGCCAAGTTCGAGAAGATCTGCTCCGAGATCGCGCAGCGTGATCTGGCTGAGCGCTGCGATGTGGTGGAGGAACGATACGTGGTCAACAATCTGCGCTTTGATCTCGCGGATGAAGAGCGCGTTAATCCGTATGTGAGACGTCGGAGCGATGCTAAGCCGCCGGCTATGAAGCGTAAGGGCAGTAATGCGTGGAAGGAGAGTAATACGCGGCGCGAGAGCAATGCGCGACGTGCGGCGTTGAGACTTGGTGGGTTGAGGGTTATTACTAGTGGGGGTGTGACGACGGGCTTGGATGCTAGTCTGTATTTGGTGAGTATTATGGTTAGTGTGGAGAGTGCAAATGAGGTTGCTAGGGTGCTGCAGTATAATTGGGGAAAGGGGGTTGTTATTGATGGCATTGATATTTAGGGCGTTGGGAGTTGGCATATATCTCGATCGGGGTATTTCGATTGCTTGCATTTGAAGGCATAGAATACTGAGATAGATAGGGATACAGCTGAGAATAAGCTTACTTGCTTGGGCATTTCGGAAGGATGGAAATGGAAATGGATTGCGTATGATTGATGATGTTGTTAGATAGCTTAGCTGTCTCTTATGGAATTTCTCAGCTCTTTAAATGAATTCTCTCTCCTCATCATCACCTTCCTATGCCGTGTTTCACCAAAAATCCAAACTCGCCCCCAACCACACACTATGATAGGCCATGGGTTACAAAGTCGCAACACCGAAACATGAGCATTTCAATTTCATACCCCATACCATCTATTTCTAGACTAGTTCTGGAAATCACCAGCCATTCACCCGTATATCAAATGCAAAATCGAACTTGCTTGTTTTACTTGAATGGTGGTGGGTGTCTTACCGGGCCGATAGGCTCGCTTGTTGGGAAATCTCCGGGGTTTTGATGTGGTGCTGGAGCATGCATGAGCACTGCAATTTTAGCGTACAAGAAGGCATCAATTCGTGGGGGCGTGAGCTGAAAATGGCGAGCGATCCGCATTAGGTTAATTATGTTGGAGGGCATTGCAATTTTAGTGCCCTCGAAGGCGTTGATGGTTACACGGCCTTACCACTTCACAAGTTGAAAACTGGAACTCTAGCCTTGCTTGCGTTTTAACCGCGTATTGGAAGGGGGTTTAAATGAACCTACGGTAGCTGCCTAAGTGCCGTCGGAAGAAACTGAATTCACGTACGAAGTTGAGAGATTACGGTTCTATGGGAGATGAGAATGAAGTTTGCTTTATTGAAAGGGCTAACTGGGCTTGATGTGCGCTTACTCCGTAAACGTTCGGGGCCACTGTGCAGGAGCACTGCAATTTTAGGGTAGAAGAAGCTGTCGATTCGTGGGGGCGTGAACAACGGTATTTTCCACACTGGCACTGCAATTTTAGCGTAGAAGAAGCCGTCAATTCGTGGCTGGGCTTGAACTGAAATGAAATTGGCGAGCGATCCGCATTGGCTAGTCGTATAAAGCCATGACGTACGACTACTGAGCACTGCAATTTTAGTCCCCTCGAAGGCGTTGATGGTTACACAGCCTTGTGACTTGACTCTCATTTTTGAATTCCATGTATATATCAATTCTTTCTAGTAAATGAGAGTGTGGGTTTTGACGGTAGAGCTGGGAATGTGCGAGGTATACAAGGGTTTGAGAAAAACATTTCTTCTCTCTGATCACGGCAACCCGTGATGTGAGATGCAATATTTCCAAAAATAGAATTTCCAGATCAAGGTGGTTTTGCATTTTTGCACTGCAATTTTAGCGTAGAAGGGGGAGGTGAGTTGGATATTTTCGGATGAGTAAGAAGAATGAGGCTGTGGTTCTTTCAATTCCCTAAATATGTTCTGACAAGTAAACCTATTAGATGTAGATAAATATTGTACGATGATCTTAAGGTATAGAAAGTTTTAATATAAATTTTGAGGAACATACGGATTTTCTTGTGGTCACAGAGTCCCGTGATGTCGAGGTGATGCAGGTGAAAACGTAGCCTTATACTGCAATTTTAGCGTAGATTGGGGACGTGAGTAGGAGAAATTTTGGACCAGTAAGAATGAGTGCTGAAAGAACGTGCTCTCCCCACAAAGCACTGCAATTTTAGGGCCTTAAAGGTGGTGATGGTTACACAGCCTTATGACTTGACTCCCAACCTTCGAACCGCATGAATCTAAGTATAACTAACTAAATGGCAGCAAGTCACAGACGTACTGTTTTTCTTGATAGGATAGCTTAAAAAAGCTTGTAATTCTCAAGCGCAATGTACAAGAAGCTCCATTGCAGGATTAGAGAACACGCTTCTTTTCTCGTGGTCGATGAATCCTGTGATTGGGTAAAAGACGACAATTTGCACTGCAATTTTAGCGTAGAAGGGGGATGTGAGTTGGATACTTTCGGATGAGTAAGAAGAAATAACTTAAAGATCCGCCTAAGCACTGCAATTTTAGCCTCTGCGAGGACACTGACTGACTACGGTAGTACAGCCTTGTCATTTGACTTTCAATTTCGAACCTCGGATTTCCATTTCAACAGGATAAGTTCTTGGGTATAGATAAATATCTTGCTACGGTTTTCAGGATATAGATTTCTTCTTGGGTTTGAGCAAAGTAGTTCTTTTCTTTGCTCCCTAAATCCCGTGAGCTTGAGGTTGTACCATACCCCCGAAGCGAGAAGTGCACTGCAATTTTAGCGTAGAACGAGGACGTGAGTTGGGGGGGATTTTGGACCTAAAAATGAGTATCCCACGTTGCGAAAGCACTGCAATTTTAGTGTCCACGAAGGCGTGCTTTGAGCGGGGGTACCTGGGCACAGCCTTAGGATGTTGGGGATATTCTTCATTGAACTGGGATGATTATTTGGGGTTGTAGGTTGCTGAAATCTAGGAATGTATTTGTAGTAGAGAATTTAGAATTTAGAAGATAGGGATAGAGCTAGAGGCTAAGGTGATACAGGTTCATTCATGCCAGCAAAATACCCCAAGGGAGAAGCAGCTTGCCTGTGATATTTCCAAGAAGTGGAGTGGGCGGTCCAAAAATTGGACTTGACTATTCAACGGATTCTTTCCATTTTTTCTTGAACACTAGCAATCTCACAGATTTAGTGTTGCGGATACATCATGGAGATATTGCCTTGAGATTGTTTTGGGTACAGTAGTTCGGAGTCCAAGTCATTGGTTCCTGGTGGTGGAATTTGGGATACAGTGTACAGCTGTCCATTGCAGGGGAACAAACGACGGAAGTGAGTGGGGATTTTGCTGTAGGTAGATATATGATGCAGAGTAAGTGTTAATTTCGTCAATTGCCGCGAGAATGAGAATTAGCAGCCCTGGATGGCCAGAATCCTTCAAAATATTAATACTGATATTTTAGTTTGGGGATCCAAAGATTTGTAAAGTAGCAGCAGATTGTCTGCGTGAGAAAGATATCAACTTCTAGTACCTCGACAGCATACATCGCCTGCCAGATCCGAGTCCACTATGGTTTTCGATATCAATATTTTCGCAGCCCTCAAATTTCGGAGTTATGGGAATTGTAGGATATTTCACACCTGAAAAATAAAAGCTGGATTGAAGGGGGAAAGCCTCACAGTTCGCCTAGTACCACGTCAGCGCCGTGGTTGTGGCGCAGTGCTTGCAGTGCTGCAGCTGTCAGTGGCTCAATTCATCATGCCCAGCCGAGCCTCACATCTGCAATTATTCTGGGGGAATCCCCTCAAGGTCTCAAATGTCATCGAACATTCATTGTTTGCTATTCCTCCCCAAGCCAAGTACCGAAGGCCTATCCGAACACTCTGGGTTGCTCTGCGCAGCCATGCATTTAGTAGTCCTGGATGGCGGAGGCTGTAGGTCTGGCGGTGGGTGTCGCAGCCTTGTTTTCGACATGCATTGAGGTTTTCGACGTCATTGTTTCTGCAAGAGAGTGCAGTGAAGAGTATGAGCAGCTTTGCGCTCTGGTAAGTACAGGATACTTGTTGAATTAATATTTCTAGGCATTAGAGCTGACTCCAATGTGCTTGTAGCTCGGTCTTCAACGCTTGCGGTTTCAGAAGTGGGGACAGCTGGTTGGCCTTCCTTCCGGGCAGGACCCCTCCGAGCCTACAATTCCCTATAATACACAACTTGATCGTCCTCAAGTACGTCCTCACATCGAGCGAGCTCTTGAGAATATTCGATTGTTGCTCAAGAGGATCTCTGATATCGATTCGAAATATGGCATACATGCGAATGCCACCCCTGAAGAGGCTGGAAGCACTTTGCGTGGCACTGCGATATTCCAAAGTTCTTTCGATAGACTCAAAATCAAGATTCGGAGAAATGGCAAAGAGAGGTCTACTTTGAGTGCGACGAAATGGGCGTTGCATGATGGGGCCAAGTTCAAAGAAGGCATTGCTCAACTTACCGCATTCGTTGATGCCTTGGTAGAAGTCACTACTATTCTCGGTCTTCTTGAAAAACGTTATGAAGTCTTACAAATACACGAAGAAATCAACAACATTACGAATGAAGAAGACTTGGAGTTGTTGGCAGCAGCATCCTCAAAACATTCAACTACATCAATTCATCAGACGGTATCGGACACGGCCAGTCGGCGATTACTTTCTGTCGCTTCAATCGCTGAAAGCGAGGGACGAAATCTGAGAAACAGCAATACCACATTTTCAACGAAGACGAAGTCGGTTGCACGTTCGTTTCCGTCAGAACTACCTGGAAACCACCAGGTCTCTACAGCTCTCGAACCTTTGGGGGTGGAAAACGAGAAAGTTCTGATAGGAGGAGATGGCTCTTCGAAGTATAGCCCACTATATAGAAGCACAAAGAAAGTCTTCAGTCGCCGTCCCTGCGCTAGATGCAACGATACTCATATTCCGTGCTTCACCTCAGAGAACGCCGCCGCTTGCTTCAATTGCACTACGTTAAAAAAAAAATGCGGTTTTGATTCAGACAGAGGGAGCAGTTCTGCCGATCTTCTGGTAGCCACCTCATCTTCTTTGCTAGAAATTCCACAGCATGAGAGAGTCGTTGCAGAATCAGCCAAAAGAGCGACGAAAAGACCAAAGCCTCTGACATTCCACACAGGCGATGGTCAGCACGGGCTTCATTTGCATTCGGTTAAGAAAGCGGATCATGATTATTGGTCCAGTAATGCCGCAGATATGGTAGCTCAAGCATTCAGTGGTACTTCGGCCACCAAAAGGATGTTCCACGAACTGAAGATTATTCGAGAAGGACATATCCCTTTCATCAGTGCAAGCCCCTTTGCTGATAACCTCGGAAAGATTTTGGCCAGTATAGAAGGCCCACCAGAGACGCCTTACGAGCGCGGTATTTTCTGGATCAAGGTTCACGTCTGCCAAAAAGAGCCTCCAGGTCCACCTTCAATATATTTTCACACTAAAATATACCACCCAAACATACATCCGACTTCTGGTGCTCTTTGTGCAGATTATCAGCAGAAGTGGAATCCAGCCATGCTCCCGAATTCGATCAAAGGCCATTTCAAGGAGTCTTCAGCTCTATGGTCCCAGAGAGTCTCGCCGGATATGTGGTCTTTGAGTGCGCTCCTCATTGCTATATGTGGATTACTAGCTTCTCCGAATGTAATGGACCCCCTGGTCCCCGAGATTGCGCAAAAATACCTCGAGGATCCCGAAGGTTATTATCAAGCAGCTAAAAGTTGGACAAAACAGTACGCTGCGATTACCCAAAAGCCCGAAGAAAATGAGATTTCATTCCCAGAAGACGATTACAGCTCTGCCGATGCCGCAAATCCAAGCCCAACAGAAACATCGGCGAGATCCGGTCAATCTCGGAGTGTCAAATTTCTGGATCAAGTCCAAACGCAGCTGAGAGCAAAATATGACGAGAAACGAGTAGGAAAGGCTATTCCAGAATATACTGTTCTGCATAATACGCCAGATCAGAAAGATACTCAACAGTCGACTGAGAAGTATCTTCTCGGCACATTCGACCCACATGGATCCGAGAAACATCTCAGGAGCATCAAGGATGTCCTTCAGCAACCAGCAAGAATTATCTTGATGGAGCAACACGACCAGATATACCTATTCGGACAGACCTTCAGCATCGAATTTATCGGAAGGCGATTATGCGACTGGATGGCACGGCACTATAATCGTACCTCACCAGCAATCAGCAAAGCAGATGAATTGCGTAAGCTGACCACGCAACTCACCATCAAACGACGCCAAGCCGACCGGGTTCTAAGACGCTTACCTAGCAGCCAAAATCGTGATATAATCGACGACTTTGTGGCATCTGGGGGCCGCTTGCTGGATAGATTCCGAAGTATATTCAAGATGTGCGAAGACCCGCTGACCGCGTTGGGTACGGATATAGATATGGCTGTTGGCAGCCGTCTAGGGTTATTTTTCGCGCACGCGATTTTTGGTTCTAGGAGTTATGTTGAAACGATTGATAAGTTGTTGACGAGTCTCCAACTTTGGCACAGAAGTTTCGATAATAATTGTAGGGGTCTCATGGAAGGGGAACCTACAATAGCGACCATCCCCACAGGAGTCAGAAGTAATGATAGATATGTGGGAAAACTCCGATCACGAGGTCCGGTTCGGAATGTACATATGGGGCTTTCTAGGCTTGAACCTATTGCCGAGAACGAAGATTTGAGAGGTGAAGATGGGCAAGCTATATGCTATGAAGAAAGGACTACGAGGCTAGACAAAGGGAAGGGTGTTGTGGGAGTTGACACATCTCTGATCGCCAAAGATAAGTCCGTCCACGAAGAAGGAAACGGCAACAGTGTTGGTATCACTTTACTTAGCGAAGACTCTCCTGGTGTCCAAGTCATGATGGACTATGCGAGACCAAGACAATGAAACATCCTTAGCAACTTCAACATCATGCAATCTCAATCAAATATGGGAATGTTAGCCTAACTAGGGAATACTAAAGATAGCTGACGCCAACAGCTTGAGCAAAAGATCATTTAATTATTGAGTCTAAAGAGCCTCTCTGAGCTGTCATGTGAGACAATGTTGGCTCCCGCGAGATGCCACTTCCGTTCGGAGAGCAAGATCTCGCAGACCGTAGGTAGAAAAAGTTCCTGTGCCTGACTCTTCAACTGCCCAAACAATGCCGCTCATCATCGAGTGCTTGGTCCCGCTCCTCGAAAAATATCTGGCATTATGTTTCTCAAGAACCAATGATCCTGTTTCCCGTTCGTTGGCACCAAATTGGCGGCCCAGCACTGGTTTTGTGTGACGCCCGAACGGTTTTTGGCTCTTCATTTCTTAACGAGTACCGCTCCCAACGCTTCCGGCAGGTACCAAGTGTTGCAAGGCGTAGATGCGATAAGCGAGTGCGGGGTAATGAGGGGTAAATATCCTGCTTTCACTTCTCAAATTTTTGCGGTTCGTAAGATGGATTTCTTGGACGTTTCAAGTATTGAATCTTCAGTTGCTTTAGTCTCAATCTGCAAAGAAAATTTTCAATTGAACTGAGAAGATTACGTATACCGGCACTTGCAGCCCTCATAAGCTGGTGCGAGCCCCTCGTTTTCAAAGTTTAGCTCTCGAAAGAAAGTCCAAGAAATACACAATACCAGTTTCCTTTTCCAGAGATACCCCGGAAGATACCCCGCAAGACACTGCCTTCAATAATCCCTACTGGCGGAAGTAGATCCCTCGCTTAGACAACATGATCAGGTGCTGCCCCTGCCAAGCACCGCTCGCTTCGGAGGTCTGCCCCTTTTTAGACGAGTTTCTGGAAAAGTAAGATTGGGGTATGTTATGCATGGTGCCTGCGTAATGGGAAAAGTAAATTAACCACCAAATTCTAATATATTTCAAATGACGATTGCACATGGTGAAATTTTTATGCCGAGGGCCAAGGTATGTTGCGGAGGGTTGGAAAGTTTTGCGGGGAGGTTAATTGGGGTAATTAATTAGTAAGGAAATAGGAGAGGTTTATTTATATAAGATGCCAGAGCACAACCACAGAAGCAAGTCTCGAGCCTATCCCTATAGTCCTCTTTCCCCTCTCTCCCCCCTTTCTTCACAGCCTAGTAATCTCAACAAGATGCATTTCCCCACCATACTTTCCTTCCTTCCCCTCGCGGCTGCCTTCCCCGTCGAACTCCCATCCCTCCATTCCCTCCTTCCCCGCGCCCTAACGGACACAACGCAAAACGACCTCACAAACGGATCTCCATGTAAAGCACTCACCGTCCTCTTCGCCCGCGGCACCGACTCTCCCGGTAATGTCGGCACAAACACCGGCCCTGCCTTCTTCCAGGCAATTGCTTCCTTGATTGGAGCCAATAATGTTGCGATTCAGGGGATTGATTATCCGGCTAGTATTATTGGGTTTTTGCAAGGGGGGTGATACGGCTGGTGGGGTATTGATGGCGAATTTGACTGCGAGAGCGATGTAAGAATTCGTCTTTTGAAATTCGAGAATGAGATTGTGTGAAACGGGCAGGAGCTAATGAAAAATAGGACGCAATGCCCAAATACGAAGGTTGTATTGAGTGGTTACAGCCAGGGAGGACAATTGGTTCACAAGGCTGCGAAGCAGCTTTCGGCTGCTGTTGCTGCTAAGGTGTCTTCTGGTATGTTTGTTCTTATGAGAGAAAGCTTTGAGGGTTATGATGGTGGCTGATACGTGCGAAGTGTTGATTTTTGGGGACCCTGATAATGGGACTCCGGTTGGGACGATTCCGTCCAGTAAGGTTCTGGTCATTTGCCATAGTAAGGATGAGATTTGTAAGGGGAGTATTATTGTTACTAGTGATCATTTGAATGTGAGTCACCCCTCCTTCATGCTTGAGCCAGTAGGTCTATATTTGAAGAGCGATGGACTGATAGAGGCTGCAGTATTCGAATGATGCGGGGACTGCAGCTGCTTTTGTTGTCAAAGCTGCTGGGATGTGAGTGATTACTATCCTCGCCTGAGAATGTTTTAAGGCAGCGCAATTGTACGGTGGTATTTCGCCATTGAAAACATGCCCTAGGGGCATTCGAAGATACAGACCCAATTTAAGTGATACCTTGGAATGCTGATCTCCACTGAGCTTGAAACATTCTTTCTTTGATTGTGGTGAGGATTGAAGAATGTTCCAGTCCACCCTAGATAGGTCTCACTGGTCACTCCCATCTTCTAGAGGAATGTTTGCCATCGAATTGATTCTCCTGGCTTGATATATCTGAATGGGCCCTGTCAATCTCATGCTCATTTGTATCTTGCCTTTTTCCCTTCCGAGGTTCTTCAACAAATCATCATGATATTTCTGGGAGAAGAAACGGACAATTGGTACCTTTGCCCTGATCTCGACTATCCCCCCAATTCAATCGGGCTGGGATTCATCATAGATAGCGCGATGAAACCGGCCAACGCCCTCAATAGAAACAACCCACACAACCCTGTCAACGTCACAAGCTCTTCCCAAAGTGGCTATGATATTACTCGGGATAAAGTGTCCGGCCCAGGCCTGGTTCCAGAGTGGACGAGCCACTTTCCCCCTTTCGAAAAACTTCTCCGCACAAAGGGCTTCGGATGCGAAATTCTAATGCGTGAATACAAAGACGACCATCTCCGATTTGATAGTATCGAGACAGAGACATTCAAGCCTGACCAGTCATACTTGCAACGTGTCGTTGGGGACGACAACGTGCAGGCATTCCTTGATGGTAGCAACTACAGGAAGGCGCTCTATATCGTCACTGGCCTCAAAATAGTCAGAGGCGCTCGAAGCTCGTCCCATCCATCGGATGCAATCTCGGAATGGCCTGGTTACCGAACCACAATAGCACCTGGAATTACTGTGGCGACCGACTGGAGACACAGCGGTTCTTTTGAAACACCATTGGATATGGTCTTCGCTTTCAAGATGGAGAAGTTAAAAATTGATCCCGAAGATCGGAATGTGGGTCTCGAAGATGCTTTTGTTGCGGATTTGCATAATGTTCAGGTAGAGGACGCATACGATGGCGACACTGAGCATCGTTTGTCTACAACGGTCTGGTTCTCGGGAGAGAATATAATGCGAGGCTTTCTCCCCTTGTAGACTATTGGATCCAGATTAGTCGAGAGGATATGTAGTCATTGGAGCTTTGAACTGTTAGACAATAGAGCAGTTTTACTCGAGGAAACTGTAATCCTAATATCTTCAAAGTACCGTCAACGATGGAAAGTTACAGCTTACCCTTGTGCTACTTTGCTAACGAATCCCACTCTCTGTCAATCTCGAATAGGTGCGCAGAACGGAAATCCAAATTTTCAGGAATGGTTGATGCGAAAGCTATTCTTGAACTTGCACGGCATGAAAACCCTCTTGGGGCCAGTCAGCATATATAATGAGGGATTTCACTATTGATACGGCTTGATAGGAACGGATATATCTCTTTCAACTGACTTTTCAACCAGAGGTCAAATTATCAAAAATTACCTAGGAATCCAAATTATATGGACTTAAGTTACGATATGGACCTTCCGGGTCACTCAAAGAGTCGAGGAGGTCCGACACCAGCTTTTGACCCCTGAGAGGAGACCCTTCAAAGGATCCCCTCGTTTTCAAACTCTGTCGATAGTCTAGTATCGCGGCTGCTAATCCTCCAGCAAGTATAGTCGAAACAGCCAATCCAGAGAAACAGAGAGGAGGTATTCTTGGCCACGCGGTTCCGTGTTGCGCCGCTGGTGGGACATCCTCTCCCAAAATTGCAAAGTTGCGGTGATTTTCGGGTACAGGTCCAGGATTGAAAGGCGATCCTTCAAGATCACCATTCGTCGAATAAATCTGGAAAGGCATGGTAATTTCACAAATCTTGTGGAGAATATTTCTGTTCCTTGTGGGCTCGGTAGCGGCGCAGAATACTGCTATATCTTGTATATACGCAGCTTTGAGTGCCCTGTCGAGATCATTTCCATGATTATGACCTTGTAAACTAAATGGCAATATTATGACGTCCACTTGCCACTGATCTTTAGCGTGGCAGATTGCCTGTTATGTTATATTAACGTTGGACTGTAAGTTTCGGAGCCTGTCATACCTGAGCAATTGATTTGGCTAGATTATCCTCATTGAGCCCCTCTAGCCTGGTAGTATTGATCACTTGTGCGATAAAGATCTCCGCCAGTGGGGCCATTCTTAGCAATGAAGCTACGCACCGGGTACCAAAGCCTTCTTCGTCTGATTTCACACCCTCAATATCATTCCCTTCTCCATTCAGCCAGTTTCTACTGTCTTTGATCCTGCAGGGATCTCCGCCGCAAAGAGCCCCCCTTATCCATGGCGATTGATTGTCGTATCCCAGCCCTATAAGAGCCACTTTGACCTTCGGCGCTTTGTTTTCGCCGTTTTTGGCGAAAGCCACCCACTTCTTGACAATGTCATCGTATGTTTTAAGCCATTGGATTGACGCACTATGAATTGTGAGTCTCAAGTTGCTAAATTTCCCGTAAGTCCTGATTCCAACGGAATTTACCTGTTCTCCATATTTCCAGAGCAAGTCATATTCATGGATAGCCGGATTCTACGAGATTTGCCGCAACAGCATCCATTTGATTTTACAACTTGAGCAGCGGGTAAAGCTTGCGCGATCTTCCTTTTGGTAAGTGGATCCAATTTTCTAATTGTGGCAAGCTTTTCCGACAACCATTTGAAGCTATGAGTCAATCGTTAGCTGGGCTCAAACTTTGACTACGAACGTCGCTGTACCTATCTTTCCTACCATCTATCAATCGGTGCTCAATCAAATCTTGGGTATCCGCACCCTGGTGACGGAATCGATCGTCATTCTGTGCAACTCTCCGGACATATTCTCTCATGTCATCTTGCATTTCTTCTCTTCCAAGTGGGATCTTAGACCAGGACCCGCAGTCATCGAGAGCATTGCGGATGCTTGACTGATCTTGGCTACTGACCAAGATATGAAGATTGGACATCTGCTTTTTCGCAAGCTTGTTGATAAATAGGAGATAGCTGTCGCGCAAGGTTCCAACAGGTAAATGGTCTATGCCGTCGATGAACAAGAACACCTCCCCCGGTTCTCTATTTAGGTCTTTCATTACTTTTTGGTTACCAAGTAGCTCAAAAATTGCTAATAAGCACTCCTCGAGCTCAACACTGAACGGAGCACGCGGTGGATGTTTCTCTACACATTTTTCGTATAGCTCAAGAAGAACAGGGAATATGTATCCTGGAGGGCAAAGTTGGGCGATGATAGTGCGCAAACATACGCTGAAGCTATGTGTATAGGTCCGATTATTATCTCCGTCCTCGACATCGAAGGTCTGACAGTAGAAATAGGCCAGCGAGTCATCTCGAAGCTGACAGATGGATTGAATTGCGTAGATTATGGAGGAAATTGATACAGTTTTTCCGAATCCAGCTATGCCGAATAATCAGCACCTCAGACTAATCAATAAGGATAGTAGGGGCAAACCGCTTCCATGAATCCAAACCAAGGACTTTTTGGATTCCCGCCAATATTTTAGGTCGTTGTAATACGTGAGTAACCACTCGCTACCCGTCTGGGCGTGAAGATTGGTATTTGCTGCTGAGAACCAAGATTGATCTTGAGGTGCCAGCCATGCATCTATCAATCGACGCTTGTCATTTTTTGCGAGAGATTTGACTAAATAGTAAAGTTAGATTGCTGAAGAAAAATATATCCCCAAATGGAATTCTTACCGGGTTTCTCAATCCACATATCTCTACGTATCAATAACTGGTTCAACCACGGTGCGATATTATGGAATGACATGCCAAAACGGTGAACATGCACACTACTCTTGGGCACTGGGTTTCCTTCCCCATCTCTTAGAAGGAGGTGAAGATGGGTTGGAACCCCTGCTACCATCCGACTCGTGGACCAATCAATTAATGGGCCGAAATTCGCATCTACCAAGGTGCCACCGCATCCTACGAATAGCACTTTCTAGTGACACGTTCATGAAGTCAGTACGTATGCTCTATTTCAATAGCCTCGACAAGAGTACAACCCCATCAAAGGTTCCGTATGCCATTAGATCTATACGCCAGATATGCAACGATAGTAGAATGGAAATAAACTGACACGAGTACTAAAAAATGATCTGAGCAGAAGCTGTATCTCATCATTCTTGACGACAGCTTCATACTGGTCGTTATCGAAAACAACGGTATCGGGGCTCCGAAAGTGGCCATGAGGGTGGAATACGCCGGCTCGTTGACCTGACGCCTCCCACATTCGAATATTTGCGATATTTGAGGCATCCACAGGAGTTAATCCACACCAATGCTCAAGTAAGTCGTCATAGTTGGTTGTCACGAGTATAGCTCCTCTCTGATTAAGTCTTTTCAAGGAGTCCAGGATTGCGGGGTATCGGACTTCCTTTTCCAAATTTGCGAAGGTATATTCCAGCCAAATCGTCCATTGCCCTACTTCATTCAGTAGTTCTGTCAGTATCCCGCCGGCAGAAGGCATGTCCCCCTGGGCCAGAAATGTATTCGCTTCCTCCACACGTTGAGATTTATATTCTCCGGCTTCCCTCTCGATGTGATTGCGATAATGTGAAAGTCCGTGCTTTACCAAACCGTCCCATCTAAACCGGTCTAATGGTCTATTTTCTTCCATAGTAGAGTATTGTGTTATTCCTGCTCCAACTACAATGACCAGATTGCGATCCTCCAAAGCCTCGCGGAGCGCATCAGCCATTGCTGCACTATGCCTCTTGAACTGCTGGCTTTGCTCATCGCAATCCGAGCAACCGCTTTCAGTTTTTGGCTTCAATAGAAGTAAGTCGATATGCAGGTATCCATAGGAAGCGTGACAATACTTACGGTAGTTGAGGCATCCATAGTCTCTGCTCGTGTCACCATCTCAAGTTCAAATTGAAAGCAGATGACGGACCTTTGAGCCTAGTAAAGTCAACACTTTAAGCGGGAATTCATCAGCGCTGAGAGTTGCTACGAGAGTCTCGGGGGATTATCCAATTGAGAATCGGAATGTTCATCGATCCTCGTTAATCGCAGGAATGCTGCACGCGAAACAAGACTCAACTGGGAATGCAGCAAGCTATGTTCCAAATTCCGAGGACGCGTCCTCCCTAAGAAGTCCTTGCCGTTCTCCTCTTACGATTTTTGTATTTGGCTATCAGATTCATCGGTCTAGACCCTAACATTGAACAACCAGTGAATCTCAGATGGAGAAACAATGCAAAGACCTGAAAGAAAACGGCGGAGAAAGAAATAAACAGCAAGCATAAATTTATGACAAAAAGAACTTTGGGGCTATTAGAAAATCGTCAAAGGATGTAGAGGATAAAGAAATGGCCAAAAATACGAAGGGCTTAAGAGTCATCTTGAATCAACTCAGTCGTTTGCAATTGCTGCACTCCAAGCACATTCATGCATTAAGGTCTTGCGGGGTCGTTTTTATCTTCACCTATCACAAAATGTTGAAGTTCATGGAGTTCATCAGTGTTCGTCTCGGTCTCAGTACTCCGGTGCCGCCCACCCTAAAGCTACAGGTATTGTCAGACCTTCACTTGGAACAACGAATGGGACTGTCGCAGTATAGAAAATTTGACATTCCCGCAGAGGCTGAGTACCTCGTTTTAGCTGGGAATATTGGACGTCTCGCACATCCCGACCATGTCGATGCCTACCGCAGTTTCCTCAGAAAGCAATGCGAAAACTTTAAACGTGTTTTTCTCATCGCGGGAAACGGTGAATTCAGCGATTCAGAGACTGGCGACAGTTTTGAAGGATGCTTGAGAACCTTAAGAGATTTTGCGAAGCATCCCGCTATGAGACATCGCCTCACTGTACTAGAGGAGGATCGCTTTGACTTCGATCATTTGGGTTACAGGGTTACTCTTCTGGGCTGCACGTTATGGGCACGCCATAGAGCAGACCAGCAAATTGTAAGCAAAGATCTCACCAGGATCAACGGTTGGTCGTCTGCAGAAAACAACCGCAGGAATAAACAGTCCTTAAGATGGCTCCAACAACAGGTGAAGCATATCAGAGAATTTCCGGAGAACAGGGATCGTAAGATTATTGTATTGACGCATCATGCTCCAACAATCTTTGGGACTGCTGACGGCCAGAAGCCCGTTGGTCCTGATGGGATTTGGAGCGACTGGCAGAATGATATTCTAGGTGGATCTGGCGTGAATGGTTTACAGAATGGGGATGTGTAAGTGTCAACCACTTTTCTTTTACCTTTGTGAACATACCAGAGATTGTATTCTGATTGAAGCAGCTGGCTCCATGGGCATACGCAATCTTCATGCGATTTTAGTCAGGATGAGGTCAGAGTTTGGTCTAATCAGAAAGGAGGGATTAAGGGCAGGATCAATGAGGAAAAGTACAGTAAGATACCGTTTGATGTCAAGAAGACGATTGAAATTTGAAATTTGAAAGTGTTGTAGTGGAGATCTCGGCAGAGTCCAGACCGCCTCAGGTTGATCTTGACACATTTGAATTGGGGTTAGAAGTAGACGAAAGCCTACGTACTCCGTAATTACCGTCTATCCAAGTAGTCAATTTAGTTCGGACTCAAGTATCTCGTTGTTGTAATGACTTGCTGTCAATTAGGCAATACATGTTTGCACAGGTATTCTCTCTATTTGTTCTCCTGGGGGCCCGGGGCCCCTTAAACAAGTGCTCTCTCATCTTGTCGTCGTACCCGATGAGTTATTCTAGCCCCTTCATTCACATTCACAAATAGGTCGCCTAGAAACAGCGTAATTTGTGAATACATCTCAAATAATTACTCTAAACTTTAGTCTCTAAAAGTTTTCAAGAGCAGGTACAGATGTACCACGGTACGAAGTAAGTAGTTATGTCCGCCACCTGGCGGAAGACGACAAATTCAACAAATTGGATTTTGCTAGAGTCACATGGCTATATAGCTAATGGTAATCACAGTCATGGTTCGTATTTCATGCTGAGATTGTGCCACATCCTATTCATCGCAATCTATACTACTCTACCTCATTACATCTCGTTTCAAAGTCAGACGGAAGAAGGATCTGACCATCGAGCAGCTTGCCCATGTGAGTCTTATCAACCCCCTCACAATTCCTCCGAATCTTAGTCATGAGAACCTTCAGGAATTTTACAGGACTATGAGTAAAAGTGCATCTGGACTTTTGACCGCCACTAATATTTTTGAGGATGAAACCATCAGGAGCAACTCCATCCCTTGCATTGCTCCACGCAATCCCTAAGAATTGACACATCTCGACGTACTCTTCAAAAGTACCAAAATATAATTGACCAGCAAATAGATTGAGCTGGACAATCAGATTCCGAGGGATGATTGGCGGCTCCGGTCGCGCGGGGACAGAACAGAAATCCAATTTGTCCGCTGCTTTGCGAATGATGATGTTTGCAAGGGCTCAATGTTTCCCTTGCGATCAAGAACAGACAGGTCATCAGTATCGTTGAGAAAGACGACAGCCCGCGTCTGGTCATGGTCCGACATCATCCCAAGCCACATTCTTGCCACCTCTGAATTGCTCAGCTCAAGGACCTGAGCGCCTACATCCAGGATGACTCGTATGGCAGGCTCCATATTTGTGACCATGGCCAAGAAGAGCTCCGCATCTGAGCTAGAAGTATCTCTTCGTGGAAGCATAAGCGCGACCGAATTCTCAGATTGGAGGAGGTATTCCAGCACCAATGCATTGGTATGCTTCTGGTGCAAAAGATCAAGATGCTCTATACTGGTCGGGAGAACCTTTCTCGAATCGTTCGTGCCGCTGAATCCAGTTGTTGGGTGTTTCTTGACCTGGCCAATATCCCAACCCGATGCCGATAATTTATCTGGAAACTCCTTCATCTCTTTCGGAAATATAAGGTGCGTCAAGAAATAATCTACGATGGCTTTAGCGTAGCGGAGCCGAGGGAATACATGATGAATGCATTGGAGCCGATCTTTAAGATTGATACCGACCAGATGATGAAATGTATCTGGCAAGTCTGGAGCATCTTTGATCCATACCTCATACTCGATATCGGCTTGGTCGGATTTCAAAAGGTGACCAAAAGCCACGAATAAATCATCATCCGTAAGGCCGCCGTAATAGTAGCTTAGGGACGTAAGAACGATAACAACATCTGGATGGCTGAACTCTGATCGGGCAGTGGGGTTGTCTTTGGCTCGATACGGCACTGCCAGCTTCGTCTCCGGCTTCCTGTGCGTATCGAGGCCGTAGTTGACAGACCATCGTTTACGGCCAAATGAAAAAGCAAGTACTCCTCCAGCAAAGAGGCCACGCAGTAGGAGTAAAGTGGGACCAGTCGTACCATCCCAAAATCCTCCTTGGCCTTGGCCTTCTACGCGAGAGATTTCATCATCGGACAGGTCAGGCTTGGTGAGATACGTCAAGATAGCTTTTCTAACAGACTCTGATTGTCTAGCAATTGGAAAACCGTCCAATCCAACCGAACAGATGCGGTCTGCTACAAGGCGAAAGATCTCTTGCTCTGCGTCGGTCCGGAGGATTCGAGTTCTTAGGAAGCTTCCTGGCCAGCGCTAAGTCATGTCCATTGAGAGTGGGAATGCCTTCTTAACCCCTGGAGCAAATTTCCTGACCACCTCCAACACTTGCTGAATACAAGTCCATCGTTCAGGGCTTAATTCAATTGGTCGCTGCGTACCCATTGTGTAGATCAGCTCAAATTTAACGCTAAAGTTCTCATCACTCTCATCCACAATATCGCGGGATGACGAATCAAAGAAAGATTGGGTGCCCAGCAGCGAGCTTCCAGTTGCTTCTTTGCCCGTGTTCATGCATTCCAGACCCATCAGCTTGAACGATAGGACGTGCTCGGGGTGAACAAGGAGAACGCCACCATTTGCCTTGCACTCTCTACAGAGAATACCGATCTTATCGACCTCTGCCTTTCCAAGTTTCAGAGAACGGGAGAATGGCATGTGATAGACCCGTCTATTAAGTAGTCCTCCCAGTTTAGTAACAAGCATCTGGAACATCTGCTTGGATTGAGGCTTAGCCACGATGATACGCACCAGTCGAGCTCCATCAGCAAGAGAACTAGCCACAATAGGAACGATTACGGAGGATTTCCCCTCGCCCATATTGAGTTGCATGACGGCATTCTTGCCAGATTCGGGACTTCTCATTTGCACAGCTATGTTCTCCTGCATCTCTCGAATCACAATTCCGCTCTCGACCTCCAAAAGCAGGGATTCAGGATATTGGGACGGGTCCCAGTTTTTATGTCCAGGATTCTGCAATTCCGCGATGAGCTCCGCATGGGTACCAGACAGGGTGATAAGTCGCTCCGCTCGGCGAAGCTCCACGATGGCGAGCCCGTATTGAACAATACAGCGGCGCCAATCTTCAGATAACTTCTGCCATCGACTGCGGGTGAGCTGTTGTAATAGCAGTATTGGAGATAGCCGCGGGATTTGCTTTATTCCGGCAGTCATGGCCAAAAAATAGTTCATCTTTTTGGAATCTGAACCCTTCTTGTTCTTAGGGAAATTTATACTAGACATTATATCCCTGTGGAGTGTTTGAAAATTTCTCTTGCAACAATCTAGGTGATCAGCAAGGGTTGCCTTCAAACGAGCTCCCGCCATCGTCAAGTTGTATTCTTTTTCCCATTCTCGCAGACAGACGAGGCTCTCCCGTAAGTCTTTTGTGTAGTCCTGCTCATATTTCGAGCCAGCATGGTCCTCGAGGCGTTTTATTAATCCAGCAAGACGATATGTTTCCTGGTCTGACGTCGGAGTAGATGATAAAAGCTTGCTCAAGTTGCTTGTATCATAGGTAAATGAAGGGGGCGTGGAGCAAGCAAAAATATCGTCAATAGAGATGAACCCTTGCCCTTTGCTGGGGTTGTATTCTGGAACAACAAAGGTCGATGTTGGTATTTTTATCGGAGTTTCCGTGTGGGCGGCGAGTGTTTTAGAGGTTTCATCGAGGTATTGCGAAAGAAGACGGTTATCATACCATGTCCCCCATATTGGTGTCACCGCTTCAATAGCCTTGTCGACATCTATATGATTGGAAATAACGGTATCCTCATCGATGTCCAGAGGAACGAAAAGAGGATATTTCCACTGATCCTCTAGAGCCCTCCACAGTCTTTCAACTGCAATAGTTTGATTCTTCTTGAAGCCACTTCGTACATGATTTTGGAACTTTTTGGGGGTTTCTTCTGGCGAATGAGTCAACTTCGCGTCCGGACAGTCAGGAAATGGGCGAAGTGCTGTCTTGATAACATCGAAAAGTCGTGACTTAATCGGTTTTATGCCCTCCCTTAATCTAAAAGCAGGAATTGAAGGTATGGAAACGCGCGCCATGGATAGTAGTACGTGGAACGCGGCAAGGGTTTGGATAACCCCCATGTTAGCATCTTTGGCGAATGCTAACGTGGAGAACCATATCATCATCAAGAATCTGTTATCCCAAGCAGATTTCCAGTTACCGCTGAGGATTTTATGAAGAGCACACCAGTTTTCCGAGAGAAACTTAGACGAGTCTAAGAGTAGCCCTGAATCATACCTCCGCAGTAGTGATGTTTCCAATTTTTTGTCGGGGCCAAATATCTGATTTTGTCGAGAAAGGAAACGCCAGAGGTCGTCTTTCAACATAGACGAAGCACCGTAGGGAAGAGTCGTACGCATATTATATATGAAGCTGGATATCACAAAAGCCTTGACTCCGCGTAGAGAATCTTGACCTGTATCTCTAGGACAATATACCTTGTCATGATCGGTGGTATGATCCTCTGCACCGAAACCTGAGACTTGAAACGTGGATGACCGAATACAATCGCGTTCCAATAGATCTGGTTCAACGAAGTCCAATTCTAGCGACGTCGAATAAAATCCCGGGTAAAACATCTTTGCAGCCTTTGCTTGGTCAAAAATAGATTTGACGGACTTGTAGAACCAACAATGCTGGGCTAGAAAACTGAGCGATGATGACCAGCTCACTTTTTGCATAACTCGTTCATTGGCTGGATAGTAAGTTCGTTTGGGGGTAAGTTGCGCGATTCTTCTCAAGATATCAATGTGCTCTGGCTCCAGTCGATCGAACGATCTGACAACGGCCGAGTTGAGGATGGATAGCGCCTGATCGCTTCCCGTTCGCTGGGTAAGGGGGTCAGGCAAGCAAAATGATGTAAGAGCGTGAATATAGCACAATAGCAACTTAGACTGCAAGCTTCCATTGTCCACTAGCCGTCCAAGCAGCTCGTCCACGTTATAAGTATGCGCTTTCGTGACGGTACCTAGATCGATGGCCACAGAAACATGATCATTGCTTGCCTTGTAAGGTACCGCTCCCTCTGGCAGAACAAGAATTCGGTTACGCGTCTTTTCATCCTTCAGCATGAGTTTGTTATGCAAACCAACAAGGGTACCGAGCGACTGATCGCTGTCTATGAACATCCCACGGAATTGCCTCGATAAGATTGAGGACGCCCCTAACTTGAGGTGGAATCCTAACTGGAGCCGCGGGAGCTCAATTTCCAGTGTGGCTGAGGAGTGGATAAAGAACATATGCATCCGTGACGGAGCTTCGAGGGGTCGGAGTATATTAGATAGAACTTTTGCAGTCTCACTCTTGAGGTCAATCAAATGGGTTCCGCTCCTTTGCAGGCACCAAGTCGAACCGCTTCTCGATAGTCTCCAGTTTTTGGTGAACGATCTCCAGGGATCTTTGATAGGACGAAACTCCAATGAATTGTCGAGAATGTCATACCAGTGAACGTATCCATCGATAAATGAGACCGGCAAGTGATCACGCATGATCCTGGAAGGAACAAGTTCGTAGATTTTGTTCCCTTTCGCGGCTTGAACAAGAAAATCATGGTTTCCAGAAGTAGTAGAAGGACGGTTCAACAGGAATTGAAGCTTGTATCCAGCATATTCTTCCTTTCCAGAAAACTCCATACCCTGAACAGTAGGAGGCATAACCTCTATAGCAGAATTTGCAAACAAAATAGAGTAGACTGGGTGGGTTTCGTATCGGGAAGGGAGTCGCGCCAATGGAAGGCCGTTGACGAGTAGCTCACTTGTCAAGAGATTGAAGTGGACCGAAAGAGGTTTACTACCCGCTGAAGCCGTTGTCTGAGTAACAAGCCAATTTTCAGCTTGGTCCGAGACAACGCTCCAACTACTAGCTGCTTGATGGGCAGACCAGTATCTCGTGACGGCATTGTCCAAGGCAGGGTTATTTTCTTCAACGACCTGTTTCGCCAGAATAGGGTAGGCCCGGTACGAGAGATCTTTCCAACGCTGGTGCAGAACGAATATCATTTGATTTGAGGTGTTCGACAGACCATGCCCTCCTTCCTGAATGATGATTGAGCATTGAATCAAAATCGAAGCTTCTTGAGGGTCTTTCAAAATCCCTTCCAGATATATCTTGTCTAGGTTGAAGGAGCCCGCACATATCAAAGCAACCTCAACGGCCTTAGATCGTAATTCTGTTCTCTCGTCATCGTTAAGAGCTTCGTGTGACCTTTCTTTGAGAAGATTGACCCAAGTGAAAGTGATGACTCGAAGACTAGCTAGATACGCAATACATCTACTTTCAATTTGCTTCTTAGACGTCAATGACAATAGCCGTGCAGCTAACGAGATGAATATGCTGATTGCTTAAGAGGATTCCCAGCTCTCTTTCACTCTTTGTAGGGCCTCTTGGAGGGCGTCCAAAAGATTACAGGCGAATATCTTATCATCCAGGATCTCATGGCTCTCTCTGAGGATGTGACCGCTACCGGAGGGTCCCGCTTGTTGGATACACTGGAGAATCACAAGGCAAGTCTCGACTTTCTTAAAATCAACTGACGGCACCTGAAGCTGCGGTAGGATATTATACCACTGAAGGCGGTATCCAAGACCAATTGCACCAAGTGCTTTGTACTCGTCTAAAGACATGCCATGCGGGCAGTTGGACTGCGCGGCGATGACAGCATTCGGCGAAGGGCCGCTCGGCGCCGAAGACGGGCGAAAGATAAATCTTTGGAGGAACGAGGACTTTGCTGGGAGACTGTACGTGCATCGCCTCGGGATCTCATCTTGAACATCAAAAGTGTCCACAAGACAGTCATTAAACCGATCGTAGTAATAGTACCGCAGCCCATTGTCAAGACAGATATCACTTTCCGTAGAAATTCCGACAGGCTTTTCTCGCCGGTGCGTAACTTCATGAGGCTTGTTTGGTGATAAAAGATGAACACGTTGCCGTTGGGTGATGCTGAATGGGGTAAAGAAGTCACGAAGACCTTTGTACTCTTCCATAGGATATTTTGCATGCGGAATTTCTGTCGATTTGTATGATGCCTTGAGCACGTCTATGATGAAAAATATAGTCGTGTCGCGCCAGCTACCAAATGAGAGAGGAACTTGGAGCTCGAAAACTGTGGAGCGAGCTTCGAGGATGTCGCTGGGCAGTGGCCATTCGTAGATTTGAATGCTCAAAGAGGCCGCCTTTGATTTATAGCGGCATTTCTTGCAGGTTGGCAAATGCTCCTGCTCGCGAAAGTCGTTGAAAGCATCGACAACAACTTCGTAGAACTCGCACTCGCTGTCATCATAGCTTTTCATAAAGGCATCGTACTGATCCTTCAAGTTGCGAAGCTCATCAACCTTTGCTAGTTTGGCTTTCATTGCCGCACCTTGGATTTTGTCAAGTAGACTTTGATGCTCGGGTGATTGTTCGAAGTATCGCACCGAGAAACAATCTCTGTGCCCAGATGTCTTGAAAATCGATGGCATTGAGGGTTTGGCACGCTTTCGGCGGCGGTTGAGATACTCATCTGCGCGGGAAAGTCTTTCCATTTGTGACCTGAAAGGCAGCACCAGAGATTCGAAAAGACCATGCGGGATTCCAGGATCGTAATCCTCCAAAAGCTCGCAGATGGAGGTGGCAGATTCGTCGCAGGCTATCCAAAGTTCAATAATAGTTAAAAGCATGGTCGATAAGGCTTCAGCATTGTTAGAGTACAGCGGGAATGCAACTGAATGATAGTTCTGAATCAAGAGACCCAACTGGCTGCAGGTTGCAGGGTCTCCTTTGTGAGATTCTAACCATCGGCTTAGATTTGAGGCTACCCACGCTTCGAACGCTTTGAGGTTATAGGCTTTATGAACTTGGGGCAGAAAAGATATGGATTGGATCTGAGTCGGAAGTTCATCGGAGTGATACTTCCTGATGCTATTAACAGGCTGAAAAGTGCTAGATTTGTTGATGCTCTGTCGTTCGGCGATTAACTCGATGTATTTTTCCAGCGGAGGGATGGAGTGGAAGATGTCTGCGTCAAATTTTAAGTTCCTAAGACACAAAAAATCATAGTGGGTTGCAAATTGGTCCCTAATAGTAGACCACTTTGTCGTGAGCTTGCTGTGGGTATTCTGAATGGATTTGTTGACGAATTCGAAAACAGGTTCCTCCATAGATGGACAAAGTTTGACCAGACGACGTTCCAGCTTGGCTTTCATAGCCAGCCTAAGATCGCAAGAGACAGGATGATAATCGGCCAAGTCCAGAAGTCTGCTTAGGAAAAATACCATGAAAGTCTTGTAGAGGTCTCCTTTGAACGTGGATTTGGCTGTTGATCTAGAAAAAACGAGTTGCATAGAGACACGGACGAGCAGCCATAGTGGAGACCTCCGCCATGGGGATCTCCTGTCGAACCACATAACTTCTTCTCTGGTATTTTTCCACATCTTTTTGACCTTCACAGGCTTGCCAACAGCCTTCAGGTATCCCATGAATAGCTCCGTGATTATAAGTGGATCCGCCGTGTCTCGATCCTCGTTATGCATTCGGCCTGCCTTCCTCGCCTGGGGTTGCGTGTCCGGAGCAGATTGGTGGCTCATTCTCGCAAGCGTCTGCGCCATTGTGGCTTGGAATGAGGATTGGTTGAAGTTTTCGAAGTCCAGGGATAAGGATCACCTGGGAAGGCGCGTCGAAGTCTCCCCTTAGCAGCCATCACTGATTCATTGAGAGGTGACAATTCAAATGCTTCGACATGAATTGAATCATCTACTTTGCTGATGATGACTCCAGCATTCTGGGCGCGGACATGGAGAGGGATTGTTCCACCTATCGAAAGTTAGACGGCCGTTAAAGTATAGTCATGGGATCGGGAGGTGGATAAAAACTTGCCTTTGGAAGTTAAAGATTTGAGAGCCTCGAAAAGCTTCGATTCGTCGACAGCACCAAAGGCGTCGCTAGAGTTCCGAATCCCTCTCAAATTGGCAATCATATCAATAACTTGGTCAACACTAGCCCCATGGTTATACGCATTGTAAGCAGCGCAACTCTTGAAGTTCGAAAGGGAATCAGCGATGATGCCCAATAGCGCTGTTTCATGCTCCGATTTAAAATCGTCTCCCATAGGCAGTCTTGGCGGAAGGAATATGTGGTGTATGAAGTATTGAAACGTTTCTGGCGGCATCGGGGCGGTCGAGGTAGTTTTCATCGTGGCGAAAGGCGATCGGATTTCGGAAGTCGAAAGTGGTCGACAAGAGATGCAGACAGAAAGTTTTGACTAGCAGATGGACGCAAAGCAAAAGCAAACTTTCGTTGCGTGCGATAACCTTGGATATGTGCTTGCAATTGAGGTCAGCTCATAAGTCTCTCCTATGCACATAATCGCTGAGTCCAACGGCTCAAGGAACAGGTGCGTACTTACCTATAAGCGTTTATAGTCAACTCAAATACATTATTGCTTGGGTACAGTCACAATATCTGCAGATTCGATTTTGAATCGGTGGAATGGCGCAACGGTGTATGATTTGGATATCGACACGGCAAAGTCAATGAGAAAGACAATTTTGTGGGAAATGTTCTCTTCACGATCACTGAATGTGGATCTCTAGCTTGAAATGGTTTAGCGTGAGGCCGCACCCATTGAATCGCAACCACAAACATATCCAAATATGATTGAATCTGATCAATTCAATCTCAGGTAAGAAAGCAAGATCTGGCCAAAATAGTAAATGACAAAATTTAGTATACGTAGCTTAGGCAAAGGCTTTTACCGTAGATCAAAATCAAAGCAAACAACAGAGTACAATGTCAAGCACCAAATTTCACGAATCACATTGCGAATAAAAATCAAAACCATGAAGATATGTGGGGGTGTAGAGGCTCCCCAATGACTAGGAAGAGCACTAGGGAAGGTGAGAAAGCGCTCAATCCGAAGTAGTGGAAGGGTTCAGTCGAGAAATTCACCCCACTATGTCGTAGACTTTGCCTCGGAATATGCACTTGTCGGATCAAAGCCACCAGGGAAGAGATCAACCCTGAAGGAAACAAATTTGCCCTCTCGACAATTGCGCGCGCAGCAAAATTCAGGACATAAATCACAATGACAATGGGATTTGGCGATAGAGTGTGATGGAGACCAGTTGCCTTGGATGAGAAACTTCAATCCAGAGATGAGGGATATTATGCCAGATCCAATAACACCCAGCAATTGATCCGTGGGGTTGAAGACAGCCGTTCATGGGAAGGCTGTTCCTGTCGATGCCTTGTACTTTGCACGCTCGAGTAGACCAGTGGATGTGCCAAGCCTCAAAAGACACGAGAAAGCCTGCAAATCGCCGCTATATCCGCGACTGAGGTAGACCAAGGGACCAAAGGCGAATGAAGCCAACAATATGTAGTATGGCACGCCGAAATGATTAAGTTTGGAGAAGAACTGCGGGGCTTGAGAGTCGAAGGTCATGGTTAGAATCATCTATGTATCGAATTTCAATAGATGTTTCCGCCGCGCCGGGCAGATGTGAGTACGTAGGCCTTTAAGATGGAAGAAAGAACTTGGGTGCCACATGTATTGGTGGCAATAACGAAGGGCGATGAAATGGCGTTGCCAGAGCCGCTCACAAGACCGGGATAGTTGAATGATCCTATCATTCCAATCACAAGCATGGCCAAGACGTAGAACATTAGGCATGCGGTGAGTGGCGCGTCTGACACAGCCTTTGAGACAGACTTGTGTAAACGCGACATGCCGTATACGAAGTCTTTTTCGCGTCCATCCAACACGGCCTACCCCATGCACAGCATCAAGGGCCACCAAGCCATACTGGAGATCCTCACTAGATCTTTCGATGCCTTGCTGTGCCATCTCTTCAATGGAAGACCTCGAAAGTGAACGGCCACCAACCGAAGACTGTCGAAGCTTGTTGACATTGCGACGTCAACACCAAGTCTTTTCTCGACAATGCAATTGTAGGGGCTTCTGCCCTTTTCACTACACCAACTCGCGACTTGTGGACGTATAGACGAGCACACCATTGCTAAACCCCGCGAGAGATTTTCTGATCAGGCCTGTTTTGCTTTGGAGGGTTTCCGGCCAACCCGGATCAAGATCTGCATCTCCACATGCTGAACGTACGACAGTATATCGAGTCGAGGAGCATCTGGCGCGGAGAGAAAGAGCACTTGTAGCCAGAGTTAATCATCGAGATGAAGGTTGAAGGAGGAAACCTCGACTGAAAAAAACTGAGGCTAGAGGTCGGTCCGTGCTCCGACAGCAAGTACTCAAGAACAGTGGCTCTGATATCACCTTCGTGAAGGAAGATAGAAGAGTAAAACCAGGTTATTTTCGTTTATGAAAGAACATAAAAGTCAAATGATTCCGACAGGAATGGTTTGCTTTCAGTCTAGAAACGACATCTCGTATTCTTTGAACACACAGCGGGGTAAATCATACCCAAACCCCCTAGAAACTACCCCGCACTTCAGCCTGAGTCGAACAAATACCCTATAAATGCAGGAGTACAGGACACTAAATTACTGTCGTTCGGGGCAACGATCTCGCATCGTTATGCCACGCGTGGACTCCTAGCATGGCAGACAACACCAACCTTCGACACGATGACTTCAGCATACTTGCTCCCCAAGGTGGATCTAAATCTTCTCGCTGCATGATTCTCTCAAGTGGGAATGAGGAGGGCTACTCACGGTCTTTTGAGCGACGGTCAAGAGCTCAGGGCTGCGCGGTAAGAGATCTCAGGTCCAGATTCTATATATCTCTCACGTCACTCCGGGATTGTAAGCTGCGGCGACAGAGTAACTTACAGGAAAGAAACATTAAAATACCAGCTGATTGCATCAATGCTTCTTCCCCTCATACCTTTTTACATTCACAATTGACTCAGTCGAAAGTGACCCTTTTGCAACTACCGCAGAAGACATATTTGCTCGGGAAATATTCGATACCAAACTGCACTGAGCTGAGCATGTAGTTTTCATCATCAAAGTACCAATCGATGATCCAAACCTGACTGCCAGATAACGATCTATTCAGAAATTTAGAGCCAATTGGATCTACAGGAGTCGGGTATCACAAAACAACCCTGTTCAATGTAAGCCGGTCGGATTTACGGTAGGACAAAAGAGGGGAGCTCTTCGCCATACTTCACTTGTCAAACGTATCGGAGAGCTCACACTTTCATCGTTGCCGGAAATTGTGATTGAAAAGCAAACAGTCTACACACACACTACAGAAACTATGAGTCTCGACCCTGGCTGTCTCCGAACCCTCCTCGAGGGCGCCCGTGGATATGCCCCAGCTTTGGTACTCGCTGCTCTTTTGGCCTTGGTTATATTCGCAGTCTACCCTTCCAGAACGACAGGAGCAGTGAAGCCATCGAGCATACGTGATCCAATCCCTTTCATCTTCAATACCTTCCAATTCGTGCTCAACAATCACAAGTTTATGCAGCGTGCCAGGTATGTAGCTGCTCTCAGTCACGCCTCAGCTTCCTCCTCTATGTAAATTATGTAATAAAACCAATCGTTATATAGAAAAGAGCTCCAAAAGTCCCCCATCGTCAAGTTCTAGCTAGCTGGAAAGCCAGTCTACCTCGTCGCAGGATTGAAACACTACCAAACCATCTTCGCCTCGCGAGATCTAACATACAACGGCATAATGTTACAAATCGGCTTTCCCAGACTCTGGAGAATGAGCAAAGATGAGGTCCAACTCTTTGCAAACGACAAGTCTGGCCATAAAGAGACGCCACTTCCAGGAAGCGAGCACATCCCACCCAAGCAGCGCTACTGGGCTCCAAAGTACCACGTGCTATACGATTTTCTCAGCAGGGCCCATCATATCAAGCCCATCGTCGACGAGTTCCGGCGCCAGTTTTCAAAGGTGGTGGAGAAATATCCCGTTGGAGAGTGGACTACTTTGAGTATCGACAAGTTGACCCGGGGAGACTTCACACAATGTGCTATCACTACATTATTTGGACCTAAAATCCTGGAGTTGAACCCAAACTTTCTTGATGCGTTCCGGGGGTTTGGCTCTTATGCTTCTGTCTTAGTCTATGGGTTTCCAGAGTGAATCTATCCAGCTCCGTACAAGGCTTCAGATCGCTTTCTCGACAGGATCGAGAAGTATGTTGAGGCTGGGCTAAAGAACTTTGACTGGAATGGCCCCGAAGTCGAAGCACAGTGGGAGCCGCATTTTGGGACGCGGCTTACTCGTGAGCTTACGAAGTGGCTTACTGATGCTGGATTCCGGCACAAGTCTGTTGCTGGAGCACTAGGAACGCTGGTGTTTGGGTAGGGTTCCCCCATAGACCCGTGTTCTTATTCTTGACTCATCCCTGTATCATAGGCAAAATTCCAATACAATACCTGTAGTCGCCTGGATATTGATGGAATTCAACAAAGATCTCGCGCTATTGAAAGCAGTACGCGAAGAAGTTGCTACTGCTTTTGCGATGGATCCAGTCACGGGTGCACGCACACTTGACGTTCCAAAAAGTAGTGACGCTGCCATTATTGCAGTCTCTTTGGACCGAAGTCTTGTGCCTCGGTGTAAGTATGATTATTATGCGAGTGGTCAAGGAGTCAATGACTATTGGCGGGGTCGACATGGCCAAGGGTTCCCTAATACACACACATTCGTATCTGGCACACACTGGTGAGGACATTTGGGGGACTCTAGAGCACCCGGTGGATCAGTTATGGCCGGAGCGGCATATCAAGTACGTCGAGACAAAGGATCAGAAAGGTCAGCTAATCCGAAAGCGAGAGTTTGTGATGGCTAGTCTGGCTTTCTTCTTTCCTTTTGATGAGTCGTGATCCTTTCTGAAGCTTGAATGATTCATCTCTCATATGAAATCCAGGCGGTGGAGTTCCCATGTGTCCGGGGCGCCAATTCGCCAAAAACGAGGTGTTCACGATGTTGGGCATCCTCGTGGACCGTTTCGACATGGAGTATGTCAGGTGGACTAAGTCCGATAAGTCACCCTCAAATAGACCTGCCGAAAGCGACCAGCGTTTTTCCGGAATTGGGTCTTTGCCACCTAATCAAGACATGATAGTGCGCTGGAAACGTATCTGGTGAAGAGTAAGCGCTTGTGAATGGAGCCTTGAGAGACCACATCTTCTACATCGGCCTCAATTTGTTATACCTGGAAACATGGAAGAGTATGTGCTTGAAATAATGTATGAAAAGCGTGAGAAAAGGTCGAACACTCTCACATTCCCACTTAGAAGCGTTAGTCAATCGAATTCTACATCTCGCGAATTTGAAACGCTAGGAATGACTCCAGCAATGACTGATGGAGATTAACACATCACAGGTAGCAATGGAAATGCAGCATTAAGAATTCCAACGCATTATATCCACCAGATTACCCAACTACATTGAATGCAACAGTTCGATGCAAGCGGTCCGCAGGTAGATCGCAAACCGTATTTCTGGATGAAACATCCTTTGCATGCGCAAGCCTGACAGTAGCCATGTGTACCTTTGGCGAAGTCTTGGAGGCTAGCGAGGTCACAACGTTCGATCGTTGGTTTCTGATTCATTTTGGATATCTGTCTAGAGGAAGCTTGATTAATTTGGTAATAAATGGAAGTTGTGTTAAGTCGATGTTCCGAAAGGTTTGGGCTTCGCGGGTCAATTTAGCCACGTTCTTTGGAAGGAGCGAGCGAACTTGCAATACCAGCGGATGGATTCTAGGTCAAATTGAGATACAATATTTTTATTTGTAACGAAGGCTCCAACTTTGAAGATTCACGGAGGGATACATTCACATTGCTGACTGCTGATTGGTGCGTGTGAGGCGAAGATACACAAGAGACATCTACCACCAGATTCTAGTTCTTTAAGAGAAATTCCAATGGACCTACAATTTCGTAGATGTTTAACTTGAAAAAAAAAGGGTCACGCTTCTCAATAGCACTTAAAAGTAGAATACTTTATATCATCAGGTTGCTTTTCCAGGGAGGAAAGAGCCCGCGACTACTTGAGTATCTAAGAAAGGCCAATAGTCGATCACAAAATCTCCGAATTCACCAGAAACTCTGATCGGAGCGAACTTCGAGGACCGTTTACACATACCATATGCGAATGATTCTTGCGCCTTGGAAAAGGTGATCATGCTGAAGCTCAGCGTGGCAAAGTTCGAATCTATTTCGAGACCCACGACGAATAGTAGCAGATGATGCTGAGTAAGACAAATGAGTCGGTATCTAAAGTAGAAAGAATAGACGTCAGCATACATCCAAAATGAAAGCCGTTGGCCAATTATCCCAGCCTCCAAGCATGATTCAGTTGCGATCAAACCAAAAGTCGCTGTCGTAAACAAGCATGACTGCGCCGTAGCAAGGCAGATGATCAACCCCGCCACTGGCATCTCTTTCCGGGACAATATTGTAATCCACATCATTCTGCAGGACTGGAGAGCAGGCGATTGGAGATTGAAATGGAGTCATCCAGTGGTTGCTTGAAATGATGCTAAGAATAGCTCACCCATGTTTCTATATGCGGGCTGACTAACTCAGCCAACACTCGAGGCACTTTTCCCTCTGGCTGCCAATTTCAACTCAAAAGGCTTGGATTTCTCGGGGAAATCGCGCCTTTATGACACATATTTGTCGAATTAATGACAGAATTCCACTTGTTTCCACTGTTGCCGATCGAACTGCGGCTCAAGATCTGGAAGCTTATCCCCACTGCACGAGTGGTTGAGCCACCACGAGTCAACGACGAACCATGTGCTTTGATCTCTACGTGCCAAGAGTCTCGAGAAGCATACTTTCAATTGAACGTGCATCAAATTTACGTACCTCAATACAAAGATTACTATGCCCGTGGCCTTCTCAACCCGCGGGTTGAAATCACCAACCCTGGAGTGCCACTTCTATTCCATCCCGAGATTGATCTTCTGGTCTTTGACCACGGCAGAGGCTCACTGAGCCTCTCGGAATGCCTCGAAGAAGACGGAATGGATGGAATAATGGTCAAAGAAACGACTGACTCGATTCGCAATGTCGGAACCAATTGCCTCAAAAGCGGTCAAGACTTCTTGCAATTGACACAACGCTTTATGATCGAGCGCTTGCTCGAGGTCTTCCCTGCACTTGAAGAATTCGTCATTGTGGTTGCTGACGTATTCCCCGTCCTGTCTGGCCCTCTTCAGGTGCCGGTGGATCGGGAGGATGTTGGATCCCACATTTGGGAAACGAAGGAGATAGTTCAGCACAAAGCACGGGATGACTTTGAACAATATAAGAATGAGCACCCGGATGCAAGTATTCCACGGGTTACAGTGCTGGTGAGGACATTTGAAGGGTTTTACGATGTTGAAAGTGACTGCTTTCCGTGGGGCAAAGAATGACAATCGAGAACGGAATGATGCAGGAGTAGCGAGTAAAAGTTAGGAATGCGGCAACGACAGCTAGACGGAAGGAACAGAAGAGACTATGAAGGCAAAAAATTTCCTATCAAAATACAATCGACTTTGGAGTGAAGGTGTGAGGAAGGAAAGCGCGACTCAAAATCCGCCTTGATCGCTTCCTGACTCAGCGAACTCAGCCCTCGTTTGCATTTTCCATTTTGATGCTCTTGCACATCACAGCATTGAACCTGCTTCACTGTTAATCGCCCTACTTTCAAGCACAGCCGCGAAATACGAGCACTTTCCGCCCCGAGTATCCTAGAGCTTTACATGATGTAGGGATGTGGTTGGCGGACCAAGGCACACAAGTAGTCATTCAAGGCACTTAGGCATCGTGCCATGTCGGCAGCAGCTTCATCTGAAAATGGCATCCTGGGCCAGTCGCTACTTCGAGGCACGTTTTTGAACCAAATATATCTGGTGACAGCTCTTGCGAGATGCATGTTTAGACAGGCGCCCGCTGTGATGGGGAATATCCAGACGGTGGCCTCCTGCTCGGTGAAGACCGCGACTCCGAGGGCATAGAAGGGGAATTACCCTGGGAAGACTGTCCTGGGTGTTTCTTTGGTGCTTGCACTAGTTTTCCTTCTTCAGTCTTGCCGTGTTGTTTCTTAAGGACAGGTGTGGAAAGCACGGCACGGAAGTCTCAAGAGCAGCATGGATCCGATCATGTCTCCAGTGACGGCAAAGAAGTGAGATCCGGAGGATCGAATAGAGAACTAAACAGTGCTGCTCACAATCGAAACATCGACACGATATGGCGTCGAACGTGGCAGGGTTAGACTCAACAAGGGGTTTCGTTGAGGTGTATGGGAACGGACCTAGAAGAGACTCAGAATTGACCGCTCAGGAGAGGCACCAAATGGGCAAGACATTCGAACGATCTTGCAAACGCAAGCGATCATCGAATTGGTAATGATGAATCCATTTATTTAGCTGCCAAGATAAGTGTTGGGATTGATTTTCCAGCAGCTGGCCCTTGCCATTTCAGTCAGATCCCTCGACAACATTCGCACCTGCATCTTTAATGCAAGACTAGAGTCTCTCAAATACCGCGAAGTGGTAGTCGCCTGCTCTTCCAACTTCAAACCCATCGATCAATATTTGCAATCACCCAGAAAGAACATCGATATTGATGTCGACTCGTTGCCCTTATCATCACTAAGCTGCGCAGCGCTTCGAACAATATTTAGGCAAGCTTCATATCTCATCGAGCGTAACCAGCACTGACATACAATTTAAGCCGACTTCAACTCGCCTCTCACCGAAACATATACCAAGCGCCGAGATGTGTTATGTCCATCTCGAAAACACCTGCTACGGCCCCGGAGCACCTCCTAGCACGCCACCGAGCCCACACACGCCTGACACTTTTCGCAAGTTCAAAAGGCTACCCGTTGAACTTCGCTGCATGATATGGTCTCTGGCTCCAGATCCGCGAGTGGTGGAAGTAGTGTATTGCAAAAAATACAAAAATTGGTTTTGCCCTAGAGAAAGCCATCACCCCCCAAGCGGTCTTCTTCTGGCCAACAAGGTTTGTGTCATTCGCCCATTATATCTGAGCAGGGTTCTTGATTCGCGTTTTTTTTTGCTCTCTCGGGTCCTCAGCTCTCGTGTTTTCTTGTGTCCATCGACACAATGTACTAACTTTGGCATAGGAATCACACCAGGAGTATCTCTGGAAATGGAAACGATGCATTCATCTTGCGGCGAGCCAACGATCTGTTACTGATTTCCCCACACGTTGCAGCCACCACATTGGCAGCTACCACATCTTCGGGGTTCCGTACACCTATTTCAATCCAGAGATCGACACGCTCTACATATCCCAGTTCCGGGAACCCTGTTACAATTGGATGACGCCGTTTCAGTTGTTATCCCTTCGCGTCATGATGCCGTATTTAGACAATATGCGGTATCTGTGTGTCGAGGTGAATATAAAGTACGACGACAATTCAACAGATTTTGTCAAGATACCGGATTCAGCGTGGAGCACCCTTCGACCCTCACCTCAAACATTTTTTCCGGGGCTCGAAAGATTTATGATTATTATCCGTGATTACTTCGAAGATAGCATGGGGTATCCGGCTCATGGGATCGTCGTAGATGCTTACAGACCCCGGGGTGTGATAGAACTAAGAGAGGCTAGTGAAGCGCTTTTGAACACTCATACAGTTGCGAACGTTAGCGGCTACTACAAGAGATTCGCACAGCAACATGCTCAAAGGCGTAATCCGCCGTGGGTTATAAAAAATATTTCACGAGGCGGTCGAAGAGGGCTTCAAGGCTGGATTATAATGGGAAATCAAGTCGTCAGGCCACCAGCGCCTGGCCAAACCTAAGGAGAATCTGTCATAGCCCGCTGAGCATTACTCGCCAGGCCCTATCATTGTTTACGGTTCCCAGTCATCGTTACTTAAAATAGAAATAGATAGTACAACGTGCGCGAAAGACTAAGGCAGGAATTCATGTACATACATGCTGGCATTCAATTTCCAGCTTCCCCTCAGTATCGTTTTAGATGTGAGAAGTCAAATGCTGCTTGCTATATCATAAGGGACGTGAATTTCCCCAGTGACCACCAGCAGCCTGCTGGCAGCCTGAATCCAGCTTTGAGCCCAAGCTCCCTCATAAGCTATACGTCTCAGGTATACCATAACTCCCATACTGGCCACAAAAGCCGTCAAGTTGAACGCTTACCCCCTTGTATAGTGATACACCAGCAAAATCACAAGTCCTATCCAGTGAAAAAGAGTATGGTGATTTCATGGCGGCGCTACATTCTCCTCCACCTTCTCCGCCGCCTTCTCAGCAGCCCCTCTCTTCGGCTTAACCATCAACAAAATAAACATACCCACAACCAACAAGACCAACAAAAAAATAATCCTCCTCTTCGTTCCCTTCCGCTGATACCCACTCGCAACCTTCAACTCCTTATCCGCAGCCTTGACATCAACCGCCATGCGCTCCACATTATAATCTATGCGATCGAGCATGGTTCCTTGATCGATGATCATGGATTGTAGTTCTTTGAAGATGTCGGCTAGTTCGATGATGCCTTGGGCTATTTCTGTGATTTCGCGCTCGCGCTGCATGATGGCGGCGTCGTTGGAGGTTAGTTGTTTTTGGGAGGTTTGCTGGAGGGTTGATTGCGAGTAGGATTTGTCGGCGTCGGATTCCATGAGGGAGGGATCGGTGTAGTTGCTGTAGAGGGGGGTGCTGGAGCGGTTGGGGTCTGGTTGCGTGGGGTTGAGGCCGGATAGGCCGCGGAGTTCTGGGGGTTGTTGGTTAGTATAGATTTGGGAAGGATAGAAAAGGGAGGCATACTTTTTAAATATGCGCTCTGCTTTTTCCTGAAGCCGGCGCTGGCTTCTTGGACTCGTCCAGCTAGTGATATTTGGATATTCCGTGCCATAGTCTCTTCTCCCTTGCTGATCCCCCCTGACTGACTTGCTTCCCGAACCAGCATCTCTACCCTCTGAATCGCCTTCTGACAATCATGAAATCCCCTCGTGATATCCTGCGTTAACTTCTCAATCTCCCTTTCCTCGCTCCTCTTCACTTCCTCGTCGTCGAATCCCGGTAACACATGCTTCTGATGCAATTTCTCCAACTTGACGCTCTTGCTCGCTATATCCGCTAGGTATTCCGTAACTTCATCGCTGATATCTGCCCATCTGGGAGGCAGCAAATCCATTTCTATCACCGCGTCGCCGTCGTCTTCGAATGCGCCGGCGGACATGAGACCCTGGCGTTCCGAGGAGCCGCCCCCGATGATGCTGTCGCTGTAGCCATTGCCTGATGCGCTGCTGCTGTATTTTGGTTTCTTGGCTGGGTGGTGGGCGTAGGATTGCCGGTAGGATATGTAGCTGTGATGTATTAGGGGATGGTGGAGATACCTAGGTAGGTAGAGGTTGGACTTACAGGTTGGTGCGATCGCGCCACATGGCGGATCGAAGTTGAGCTTGCGCTCTATGGCTAGCAAGGTGATGGGGATTCTAACCTTGCCGATTTCTTTGGATTTGCATTGACAAGTATCTTGAAAAACTTAGGGGTTGACATGGCATGTTCATGCATCTCAGCTTCCAAGCTCTGGGCAAGCTGTCTTCCGCCTCAGGCAAGAGCCGCATGGGCTTTCCACGAGGTTGACCTTGCTGAAATTTGCCAAGGCCTCTCCTCCCGCCCGCCGTAGCGTACACCACACCAAACAAAGCAATCGCAATCAACGTCCCCTAAACCTACGAAAGCAAACCCTACGAAACACCCACATCGCGAACTCCCCCTTTCGATTGCTACTCAGCGCGCGAATACTACACCTATATCAGTCGCTCCCGCCCGTTCGTCTTTTCAGCTCGTCGCCATGGTACGTGCCTTCTTACCTACCTGGCATGTGGAAAATCAGCCCCGCGATGCTCGTGTTTCGTCAGCCGCGGGGAGCAATGTTCGCATTTTGAAGAGAGTAGGAGCTGATATGTGTTATTGCAGGCTGATTCTCTTACTGAAGAGCAAGTGTCCGAGTTCAAGGAAGCGTTCTCCCTGTTTGTGAGTTTTACCCCGCCGTTCGCTTCAGCCCTATGGGGTGGGAAGACAGCTGTGTAAAGTTGGTTGCTGATGCGTTTTTGGGTGGATAGGATAAAGATGGTGATGGTTAGTTGTTCCCGATACCTGCGCGCTTCTTGTGCCAATCGAGCCATACTTGATGTCGATCGAATATCGAATGATTGCGGCGATATATGGTTCCCCTCTTGGGTTGCACAAGGGGCGAGGCTGGGTCCTGGTTCTTGAGTCACGATGCTGATGTTGGATACTAGGACAAATCACTACCAAGGAGCTGGGTACCGTCATGAGATCGCTCGGCCAGAACCCGTCCGAGTCTGAGTTGCAAGATATGATCAATGAGGTCGATGCCGATAACAACGGCACCATTGATTTCCCAGGTATGACTCGATCGACCTGATACTACGGGACGTGTTTGCTGATAGGGTGGCAGAGTTTCTTACAATGATGGCAAGAAAAATGAAGGATACTGACTCCGAGGAGGAGATCCGAGAAGCCTTCAAGGTACGTTGAAGCCCGCAAGGGGTGATCAGACCATGTTGAACTTGCGCTGAAGCCTAGAATACAGGTCTTCGATCGTGACAACAACGGATTCATTTCCGCCGCTGAGCTTCGTCATGTCATGACATCCATTGGTGAGAAGTTGACGGATGATGAGGTTGATGAGATGATCAGAGAGGCTGATCAGGATGGTGACGGACGAATTGACTGTAGGTCAACTTTTGATCTTTTGGCAGGAACTGGAACTAACAATCTATTAGACAACGAGTTCGTTCAACTCATGATGCAGAAGTGAGAAGGATAATTTGGTGCTTTTCTGCGTGCGAGCAAGTCTTTACCCTGGCATGGTACATGGACAGCAGGATTGGCGGTGCGTTGTTGACGGAGGTTGGGGTGGGGATTCCGGTAGATTGGCTGTGATGATATTACTGCGACGAAATACTACCCTTCAGAGACGAACTCCAGTTCATTTGATAAATGGCAAATGCTTGTCTGTGATTCGTATATGCAGCCTTCGAGTCTGCATGTAGAGCCTCGAGACGGAGCCTCATTTGCAGCCTCACCTTAGCCTTGTGAATGGAGACAATCAATATGCATCTGATTTACTCCTGGCATTCATCCCATCTCTGCATGAACCAAATTGATGCTCCTCACGTGCTGCATGTATTCTTGGAACTATAGGTAGGTAGCCCCTAAATTAACTTTAGCCCCGCCGAGAGACTAGCACAGCTAATCCCTGCAAACCCGCCCAGAACACCATACATCGTCAGTGCGACTCTACAACGAATCTACTTGAGACAAGACTTTGTACTTTTATATTTTATTCTTTTTCTTCCCCAATCCTCTTCTTCATCTCATTCTCTTCTTCTCAATTCAATTCGCCAAGCCATCCCTTCCATCCAATCCTTCCTTACATCCAGCAACAACTTCCAACAAGGCATGTTGAAGCTCCCAATCTACCGCCCTCATATCTCCCCCCTCCAAACCCGATAAATCCACCACCACCCTCACAATGCCAGCTATACGCCGCTGGCGCGTCTTCGCGCTCAGCATCATCTTCACCATAAGCGTCATCTGGTACCTGCGCCACACCCCCACCGGCAGCTACAGCTCCTACATCCCCGCTCTGCCCAAACCGGTGGCCAACGACGGGCGCCTGCACTGGTCGAAATTGCCAGAAAGATACCCGGTGTCTTCATATGTAGCCTACCCGACAGGCGCGCCGAAGAAAATACCTACAGTGCAGGCGCAGCAGCCGAAAGAGGATGCGAAGCAGAAAGAGGAGAGGTTGAGGCGCAAACAGAAGGTGTTGGATAGTTTTGTGCATAGTTGGGAGGGGTATAAGGGACATGCTTGGTTGAGGGATGAGGTTGCGCCGATAAGTGGGAATTGGAAGGATACGTTTGGAGGGTGGGCGGCTACGTGAGTTGCTTCCCTTGGGGCCCAGGATTTTAAAAGCTGTGCTGATTGGTATATTATAGGCTTGTCGACTCGCTGGATAGTCTTTGGATTATGGGTCTGAAGGATGAATTTGAGGTTGCGGTGCGCGCGATTGAGGAGATTGATTTTACGACTACGGAGGAGAAGGATATCAATGTTTTTGAGACGACGATTAGATACCTTGGGGGATTCTTGGCGGCGTACGATGTTTCTGAGGGAAGATATCCGGTATTATTGGCGAAAGCTGTGGAGGTGGGGGAGTTGGTGATGAGTTGTTTTGATACCCCGAATAGGATGCCTATTACTAGATGGGATTGGAAGAAGTGAGTTTCAAGTTGAAGAATAATCTGCATCGCTTCTAACCTTTGAGCAGATACACGGAGGGTAAGAGTCAGGTAGCTCCTCAGAGATCATTGGTCTCAGAACCTGGGTCACTCAGCCTGGAGTTTACCAGACTGTATCAATTGACGAACGAACCCAAGTACTATGACGCTATTCAACGAATATCGGACGAATTTGAGAAAGGGCAAAATGCCACCAAGCTGCCCGGCATGTGGCCAGTCAGTATCGACACGGCGAAACCAGCTTTTGATGTCGACAATTTCTTCACCCTCGGCGGAATGTCCGACTCCCTCTATGAGTATTTCCCGAAGCAATACCTCATAATGGGCGGGCTACTAGAGCAACCTAAGAATCTCTACGAAGGCTTCATCGAAGTAGCAAAAAAGTTTATGTTCTTCCGGATCTACAACCCCAAGAACCTCGACCTCACCGTATCTGGCGATTTGCAAGCGCTCCAGGCCCCAGAAGCCCCCAACTTACTGCCCCGAGGTCAGCATCTCACCTGCTTCGCTGGCGGCATGGTCGGTCTCGCCTCCAAAGTCTTCAACCGCCCAGACGAGCTCTCTATTGCCGAGGAGCTCACAGCCGGTTGCGTCTTCGCCTACGACAGCAACCCCAACGGCATCGCCCCTGAAATATTCACTGTGATGCCTTGCCCGCACAACTCCGACTGCAAATGGAGCGACAAAGCCTGGCACGACGCCCTCGCCACCCTCCATCCATTCCAAGGCGGTAGCACAGAAGACGACGAGTCCAAAGCCCAGCGAGTAATGAAGATCGCAGAAGAAAAGCGGCTACCACCCGGCTTCACGCAAATCGACGATAGACGCTACATCCTGCGCCCCGAAGCCATCGAATCCGTCTGGATCATGTGGCGCATCACCGGTGATCAGAAATGGCAAGAAGCAGCATGGCGCATGTTCCAAGCCATTGAAAAGGTCTCCCGGACAGACATTGCTGCGGCTGCTATTATGGATATCACGGTTCCTCCGACGGAGGTGGAGGGTATGCGGATGGATAGTATGGAGAGTTTTTGGCTGGCGGAGACGTTGAAGTATTTTTATTTGTGTTTTGAGGATTTTGGGGTGGTGAGTTTGGATGATTTTGTGTTGAATACTGAGGCGCATCCGTTGAGGAGGCCGAGATAGAGAAGGGAAAGAGGGGGGAGGGATGGGCGTTTTTGGGTATACCCTTGGGATGGGAAAGGGATTTGTGATATTAGAGCGATGATTTGAGAGCTGTGAATGCTAGATGTATTATGAATTATGAACGGTTTGTAATTTGGGAGGGGCAGTGCCTTTTTGGTCGAATTCTTAGGTGAGAATCTTCGCTTGAAACTAATGGGTACGCACATCTCTCGTATTTCCCTCTCTGATCTAGAATTTTATGAGCCGATGCTACAAGATCTTTTTTAAGTTCTCTTAAGTCCCATAGAGCAAAATCATCTAGCCGCGCGGTAACCTCGTACACCTCGGCCAAGCACCAGCTGGTGAAACAGGCCACCAACTCAGCTCAGCCTTGCATCCCCACCCGCCATACAGTATATATTCAATCCCGCAGCCTCGTCCCAACCTCACATCCCCCATTCCCGAACAAATCCCTCAATCCTGTCTTCCAACTGCCATCAACACCACGTCACTATGTCCGATCCACCAACCCTCTCATTTCCCCCCACCTCCCCTCACACACACACCATAATCTTCCTCCACGGCCGCGGCGACACCGCCCCCTCATTCTCCCGCTCCTTCGCCTATTCACCACTCTCAAACAAACAGACACTACCGGTGGCTTTAAGTGGTTTTAAATGGGTATTCCCTTCTGCGCCACTTATGAATCTGGCGGCCAGTGAGGGGGGGAGGGAGAAGATGAGTCAGTGGTTTGATATTTGGGATGTGCGGGATTTCAGCAATCGAGAAGGGCTGCAAGCTGAAGGTTTGAAAGACAGTGTTACGAGAATCAGGAAGATTATTCATGATGAGGCGAAAGCTCTGGGGGAAGAAGGGTATGAGAGGATTGTACTTGCGGGTATAAGTCAGGGTGGTGCTGTGTCTGTTCATACGTTGCTTAATTTGGAGTTGCCGCCTGGACGGCATCTGGGGGCGTTGTTGGGGTTTTCGTGTCGGATGCTGTTTTCGGGGAGGGGGTTGGGAGAGACGAGGGGGGTGTTGGGGTTGGAGGATACGCCGGGGTTCGTGTTATTTTCCTATCTATGTTGGGGTGTTAAAGGAGCTGGTCCTAGAGCTCTCCTTCTCTGTTTTGCGAACTGTTGATCAGTGATGTATGCTGACTTTAGTACAGACATGATGGGGTAATTAGGGGGACGCCGGTGCTGTTGGAGCATTGCGTTGATGATCCGTTGGTGCTTGTGGAGTGGGGGAGGACGCTGAGGGAGACTTTGGGTAAGTGATTATTTCTGCTTCTTCTTATGGGTTTCGGAAACTTCTGGGAGGATCTCTCGGATCCACAATGTCCTTGGTCCTGAATCTTGGGGATGAATCCCATTTGGAGCGCCGGAGGATTCTTCTAAATGTGTCAATGATCGTGTAGAATCGTATGCTGATTTGTCTATAGGTTATTTTGGGGCGAATGTTACGTGGAAGGAGTACCCGGATGGGGGACATTGGTTCAATAGCCCGAGGGGAATGGATGATGTTGTGGCTTTTTTGGAAGAGGTCCTTGGGTTGAAGGGCGAGGGGGGGAGTCAGAGGGTAGAGGAAATGGATTTATCTTAGAGATATGGAAGGGCTCCTAATGCCAAGTTACAATTTTGGGGTGATTGCGTCCTATTTTGATGATCTAGAGTAAAGATCAAATTTTGCTGTTGCCCAGAGAGCCACCGCTTTATTTGGAGTATAATCCAGCGGATATACACCCAGACTTCTTGCTGTCGACATTTATTAGACATGGGGTTGGACAGTCAGTGGGGCTGAATCGTGAAATCATTGATGAATAGTTCTACTTAGGTACTGGGGAATTATTAATCTGGTGTCGATCAATGACTTTTTTCTGGACGACACGCACAAAGCAAATCTGCTTTTTGAGCATTGGTAAATGATTCTTAGGTTGTACAAAGATTGTGAGTTTTTCAGAAAGATGCCGGAATTTGAAGCGTCAAGGATTTTGAGGCTCGCTCCCGGTGGACAAAAAAAGCGGCACTGATTTTGAATGTGCCACACCGAGTGGGACATTCGACATCCGCAGTACAGTATTCAAGTATTCAGTGCCGCATTTTTGGTACAGTACGAGGCTCGGCCGCTCCTTCCCCGACCTGCCATCACGCGAACCACGTCACGACAGACAGCAGCCTCGCCGGGCAACTTCATGAAATCTGACCTTTTCTTTCTCGATTGTGAGGTACATTTTTAACAATTCCGCTAGGTTGAGCTCTTTCTGGTCTATGAACAGACATCTCCGGGGCACCTTCAAATTTACCCCACCATCCCCGCCTTCAAGCTTCGGAGTTACAGTAAGGTTCGGGCCGCTTCCAGAAATCAGCCAAGGCTCGGAGATGGACGAACCTCCATCCATTCAAAAGTACAAGTACAGACCGCTTGAAACTCTCGAGACAATCCGTGTTATTGCCCTTCAGCCTGCCAAAGAACACACTGAGCCTCTCGAGTGCACCATTATCCACCAGGATCGCCACTAGATCCTCCTCGACACCGACGATGAGCTGCATTTCGAGGCCGTTTCGTACACTTGGGGCAACCAAGAGTTTCCCCATAGAATCTCCTGCGACGACGAGACTACGTTTCTGAATATCACTCACAATGTCGACTCACTTCTTCGCCGCTTTAGGCCAAAGTCTTCAGTCCGCTATTTATGGATCGACGCCATCTGCTTGAATCAAGCCGATGATGCAGAGAAGAGTATTCAGGTGGGCCTCATGGCAGATATTTATCGACAAGCTCGACGAGTACTTATTTGGCTTGGTGATGCTTCACCAGATGATGACATTCAAGTCGTCTTCTCTTTCCTGAAACGGCTTACAAGCATCAAACACATCGCCATTACAAATGAGGTCGTCCAGAACTTGATCGAAGAGGTTTTCAAATGCTTGGACATCAATAAACTTCAAGCTCTCCTTCAGCGTTCTTGGTTTCAGAGACGATGGATTATTCAAGAGGTAGCGCTCGGCCATGATAGCATTGTTCATTGCGGCCCATTCCACATTTCCTGGCACTGGTTCGTCGACGCATTAAGAAGGCTTCAGAAAGCTTCAGATCGAGGGGCTATAGCGCTTGGGTCAGCTGCTTTGGACACCGTCAGTAATGCCTGTGCAATCTATTCGCATGCGAATGAAATGCTCACGCTCCTTTGGGATTTTCACAAAAGCGAGTGTCACGATCCTCGGGATCGCATTTTCTCTCTCTACAGGCTGGCTGAAGATGTTGAGCCGAAGATTACACATTCAAAACATCCGGTGCTTAAAACGTCCTCTGAGAGAACGCCATTTGCAGTTGATTACACTAGCTCTTTAGTCGATGTATATCATCGACTGGCTCATGATTGTGTGGCATCAGGAAACTGGGAATTGCTCATGAAACACCTCTTTGCTTTCGGCCCTTTATGGGAGCAGCAAAACGATCCTACCATACCATCCTGGATACCTGCCTGGAACCAAGGACGGAGATTCACCCATTTCACGGTGATCGTAGGAGGGACCAGTCCTTTCTTTCGAATGGGAATGGGTGACCTGAAGGTGGAATTCGAAGGTCAAGGTTTACAGCGAGTACGGTTCCTTTCCAATGAATAGCCACCGGGGCCGGAGATGACTCAAATGAGAACTGCCAAGTCCATTGGAGACCCGTCAGACGTATTTACACTATTGGCTTACGGGCTAGTTGAGGGATTCATCGATGTCGACTCGGCTGATCAAGAGGTGAAAGATGACTTGGTCCGAGGTAGTGAGATTCAGAATAGGGTACTTGGTAATGTGGGTGTTACCCATTGGGCAAGCTTTGCATACAGATTGAGAAAGTCAAGCAAGAAAAAGGAGACCTCCGACGGTCCGATTGAGAGAATAGTGCGCCGTATCTTTGAGACTTATTCCCTACTCAGATTCGAGGATAATAGCCTTGGTCTTGGTAGAGGCGATCTAAGAGCTGGTGATAGGATGATACATACTTGGGGCGCTGGATGGGCTGAGAGGAAGACCCATACTCGGGGCACTGGATATATGTCCCATAATCCCACATTCTTGATACGCCCTGTAGTTGACATATCGTCGTCATTAATTGGTGTGTCCAGTGCAAGTGACATGTCGTATAGTCAGAGTCTAAGAAGAGACGAGGAATGGCGGATTGTGGGCACCGCTTTTGTCTATGCTCCTTTGCGGCAAGCATCACCAGCTGCCCAGATAATGAAAGGAGTAATGCGATAAGTGGTGCTCAGAGTATAGATGGGAGCTAGAAATGAACGGGTCAATGGGAAGGATGCGGTTGGCCGGCATTTACATAACACCATCGCCCTCTTCCCAGCTTCTCTTCTCAATCTCAAACTCTTCGGACATATCCCCAAACGGCTTCAAAATCTAGTGCATCAAGTTCCTCCACCGTTCACTGTACCTAAAGCCTTCGAACAAGGCCTTCGTGTAGTCCCAATACTCAGGATAGTATTCAGAATTCTCCCAGTTCACGATGCCAGATATTTTCTGACCCTTCGTCCCATCTGGTTTGATAGTCGGCGGCTAGTCGAGGGTTGAGAGCTTCCTCAACGAACGATGAAAGTAGGGGCCTGAAGGGTGCGGTAGGTCTGCAGCTTCAACGATAATCAGGCCTCATTGATAGCATCGTCAGGAATAGCTGTCATGTTAAATTTGAAGACTGCGAGGCTTTGAAAAGTGAGGGCGATGAGGGCCGACTAGTTTGAGAATTGGAGTGAGCAAGATTGTGTCTGCGTCAATAATTGCCGAGTCTTTGATTTCATGTCTCAAGACCCTAAATTTTAAGGTCTGTAGCTCCATAAATGTCTGAATTATAGATACGAATTCAACTGAGGTCGCCCCCTCGCCGCGCGCTTCTGAAGTTTAGTCACGTGACCAGTCCCCTTGTTGCCCGCCTCGGTGTACAGGTAGTATGCACAGTTTCTGTATTTGGGCTAAGGATACCTGAAGCGAAATATTCGGATATATGATTGGAGATAGAACTATTGGGATGAAAATGTATGGAACGAGGAAAAGGAATGAAATTCGGAAGTCTTGGGGCTCGCTATTTGAAAATAAATAAGGAAAGAGAGAGAAAAAGAAGGAAAAGTGGCTATTGCATTACCCCCCTCAGCAGGGTTTTTGCTTCTATTCAAATGGTAGACGCCAACTTCTTGGACCCTTTTAAAACTAACACGGGCAACTTCAATGACAACGCACCTGCCATCCCAAGCATACAAGAGGTTCTTATGAAAATCCGTATGAGCACTTGCCATTTTCCTTCCTCTTCTCAAAATCGAATATTCTTTCTGGATCAGCTCAATTTTCGGTATTTCACAGGGTCTGAGACATGCTGTAAAGACGGCATCTGGACCAGCGACTAGTTCCTGGATACTCGGGACTTGACCTTGACGGGGCCTGAGCTCAACGCTTAGAAAAGATCGAAACGCACAGATCAGGAAATAGAAGGCTAATGCATGAAGCTCGAGTTGGTGCAGTGTTTCTAGGAAAAAGTACTTCTTGATCTCAGAAAAGGGCGCTGCAGCCGGGTGAAAATATAATCCTCGATACTAAGCTGAGTGTGTGAGCAGAAGATGTCTTTCTCTTCGAGGCCCGAATCGCGATGGACAAAAAAAGCGGCACCATTCATTACCCATTTTGAATGTCCCACTCGGCGTGGCACATTCACAATTGGTGCCGTTTTTTTGTCCACCAGGAGCCCGACTACTTCAGTGTTGAGAAAATGCACCCCGCAATTCCGAAAAAATTTAACGTCGACTAGATCGGCCCAGCGTTTCATCCAGACGCAAGAAATAAGTGGCCCTACCGCCATGCTAAGACCGGACCGGCACACGTGCGTGTAATTCGGGTTGACAAACGGTGAGATCGAGAGAAGTTTGAATTCTTAGAGCGCACGTCCCCCGTGTGCCCCTCTAAGCAATGAGCCTTTTTTGACCGCGTGGAAGATCATCGAGAAACACGAATGATTTGGGGAAGCCACCTTAGGTGGAACTGCAAAAAGATCTGATTGCGACTGAGATGTCTCTGTGTGTTTGTTTTGAAAGTTCGAAAAAATCTTGGAAAGTTCTGGCACCCCTTCTCGGAAATTTGACAGTTCTCAGCTCCTCGGTTATCTGCGATCTCACCATGTGACTCTCCTTTTTAGTTCCCGCATTCAATAGACCAAATTTGTTTTGTCCTCTCCGACCAATAGCTCCGTAATCTGGATCTGAACCTGGTCATTTCCAAGCCGGGACCACATCTTATTGGTGATCTGGCCGTGCGTCTGCATGAAGGCTTGAAGCCACTGTCGATCAACCCCGACAGGCACGAACCTCATGTTGAGCTTGCAACTTGCCGCCATATGGCTGTTGGTGCAACTGCTAGAACAGGCGACAGATCAATGAGGCGTCATCACCAAATACAAAATCATGGATAGTTCCAAGTTAATGCGTGGCTCGTCTGAACGCCTTTTCGTTTCTTTTACCACTTCTGTATCATTCGTGCCTTCCTCCCTAAGCCAGCCGTGTGCAAAGTAACCTTACAGTGCGGCTCGCAAATTTGATTCATATCGCTTTTCTTACTTTTCCATCCTCATAGCATGCTCTCCCTTGCACTTCTTGACAGCGGCTTGCGTGCATCCTGTGCGCTCATCCATAAGTGCATGCCCCTCCGCATACGTTCCTCTTGGTCCAAGCCCCTACGTTGTACTCCAGACTTCAGGTCTCGTTCTCACACGGCAGCAAGCTGTTGACTCGAGCAACTGTTTTCGTTACCTCCTCGTTTCCAGGTCAATTTCTTCGCAATGTATTCTGGAGTCTCCCGGGGCGCGCAGGTTACTGGAATCGCCGTGATGGCGTTATCGTTGACCTGGATATCCGCCATTCTTCGAATTTATGTGCGAGTTGGGATATTGAAGTTTTTAGGGAGAGATGACTGGCTCATGTTCGCTGCCATGGTACTTCGGATTCATGTCCTTCTCAAGATAGTTGCTGACTCCGCAGGTATCCCTGACCTTACTCTGTTCTCTCTTCCTGGCAGCGATCGGCTGGGGATTGGGTGCACACATGCTCAATATTCCTCCAGCGGACAAGATGAGTGGATTCAAGGTACGGAGAAGTTTATGCCAGTACAAGCCTTCAGTGGCTAACGCCATTAGGTCATATTCATCTGCGAACTCCTCTACGTTGTCACTACGGCGGTCACCAAGCTCTCCATCGGAGCCTACTTCCTTCGCCTTTCCAGCAAGAAATACCAGATACGGGTCATTTATACAACTCTCGCCGTTGTCATGGTGTTCAGTACGATGTACTTTTTCTTTCTGCTCTTCCAATGCACGCCGATCAACTTCTTATGGGCTCGTTTTGGCAAGGAACGCCAGGGTTCCTGCTTACACAGTCCGATTCTCGCCAATGTTACATATGCGCATGCGGCGATGTCTGCGGTCACCGATTGGGCTTTTGGAATATTACCTATATTCTTCGTCTGGAACATGCAAATGAATCCTCGTACCAAGCTCTCGGTGGTTCTGATACTTTCTCTTGGATTCTTGTACGTGATTTCGCACTTATCGCCAAAACTCTCCAACTTTGAAGTGCCTACTGACAATCGTAGCGCGAGCTCCGCGACCATCGTCCGCATCTTCTATATCAAAAATCTGACCGAGACCGATGATTATTCATGGGAAGGAATAAATTTGGTCAAATGGTCGATGGTTGAGCCAGCGATTGCAATCACGGCCTCGAATATCGCTACGCTTCGTCCACTTTTCAAAAACTTTTTTATGTTCGCAAGCAAGCGATTCGATTCGCAGATTGATGACGAGGAGCGAGTCTCGGGTGACAGCAAATTTCCCTTGCGGCAGGACCTGAACAGTGTGAACGCAAGATTGTACAGCCCCGAATTCGCGGAAATGCTGGGTCTCAGTCGAATTGGGGTGACGACGCAGATCAGTGCAGGTGGGAGTGTCCCAGAAAGAGATTCGAATCGGAGAAAGTTTAGCCTGGCAAGGGCGATGTCGTACGGAGAAAAAGCTGAGAGTCAGACAGAGCTGAATTCTGTTCACCATCTTTCCAAAGGGGCCGTGGATTGGGGTGCTGGAATTCACACGACAACTGTCATCACCGTCGACAAGTAATGGAACTTGTGGGGCAAGCTATGAATGCTTACGACACTCTAACTGCGAAACTAAAAACGTGTCTTGAGTAGCACTTTAATCACTACCTCGTGATGTGCTTTCTGAGTGACGTGAGACCAGGTCTTGTACGCCGTTCTAGAATATTTTTCAGCCGCCACTGGCACAACCACGATAAAATGAGGCAATCATCTCCACGGAACGTTGAGAGACGTGCCACCGCATTTTGGTGCGGTCCGATGGATGAGTACCATGAGAGTGTGACAGCTCTGCAAGAAATTACGTGCCTACACTAGAGGAAGTGGAGCTGGCCAAATCGCGGACGTAATTAGATGAAAGAGAACTTACCTCATGGGCAAAAATAAAATCAAATATTTATTTTCCCGTCTTCTCCTCCTGAATTCCCAAGTGGAGGGAGACAGTGAAGTCGCTTTCTAGTTAAGTACCCTGCGACGGTGCAGGCGTCAAGCTTGTCCCAACAAAGACCACCAGCACCGCTGCATACGCTGCCGTAGCAGCCAATACATCTTTGCCCATGCTTCCAACTGCGAAGAAAGCTAACACCAAGGCGAATATTAGTGTTGCGATAGAGACCGTAATCAAGGCTATTGTTATCCCAGGACGTAGAGCCATGATTAGCATAGGAACTATCAGGGCAGTCCCTCCAAACAATGCCATTGCAAGTCGCTCAGAAACTGCATTCTTTAGGAGATGGCTTTTTCTAGTTCGCGAGTCGAGCTCTCGGTATTCTAATGATTTGTTCAGGATGAAGTTTCCGCCTGCCGCTCGGTCTGAATATTGGGTGTATTTCGTCCAGTCTCGAAGCTCAAATCCGGTGCTACTCGGTTCCTCCTGCCACGGAAATATAGAATCAAGAAGACGGCGCCTAGGTTTTGTTTCTCGCTCAGCAAGATCTGGAGGAGCTCCGAACAATTTCGCCCCTTTTGGTACACAGCTCAGGCTGTTCTCCGCTAGCAGCTCATAATTCCTCAGCGCATTGACTTTTTGAAGTTAGCGTAGGAACCAAATGTACAGAGGGTATGAACCATATTTATCCAGTAGGTCATCCAGCAGCTTTAGCCTTTTTGGATATTGCTCCAAGGTGACGCCGCCGAGTCTGAGCCTCATTTGCATTGCGAAAAGCTCTCTCTGGATAGACTTGATTCTGAGAAGCTGCAATGCTTTGAAGTTCAGGACCACCACCCTTTCGGAATCGTTGCGGGAGAGTTCGGCTGCATTTTCGTACGACTGCTCGACATTCGTGAAATCTAGATCTAACCCGGGGAGACTATTGTCATCATTCTTTGGTGCTTCCATGGCTATTTGGAATTTTCGAAACAAATCTTTGAAATGGGGCTTTCCTGCGTCATGGGTATATTCTGTCTCCGTCGATCCCGAAGTTTTTTTTTTTTTTCGTACCGTATGCATAGGTGTGACGAAAGCCAGGCTGAGAGGGTGTGTTCAGCTGGGTTGTGATTGGTGAGGTTCCTGCCACCTTTGCCTTTTCTGTGCAACCACCCTCAACTTCAATCCCCTGTTCCTCTTCCCCCTAGCTACTCTAATGCTATGACGAGGGCACCGCAAGCAAAGGCATTCACGATGCGTAAATTTGGGTCCGTATTGAAGGGCTTCAAGGCTAGGTCTGCAGGCGAGAGTGACCATGACTTGGATGAAGGACCGGAGATGATAATCGTGTAAGTTCACAAGGCTGTCTGCCATATTGTAAAATAATACTGATTATTTCCAGCGTTATGGGGGCTACTGGAACTGGAAAGAGCTCAGTAAGGGATTGTTTTCCATATTACCAGGAAACTACTAATTCCTTATCAGTTGATCAATAAAATTACCGGAAAGGATGTCATGAAGATTGGTCACAATTTAGAATCTCTCACGAGGGATATCGAGACCACGTCATGGACTTTCCAGCGCAGACAGATACTGCTCGTCGACACTCCCGGATTCGATGACACGTTTTTGTCCGACACGGAAGTTCTTGCAATGATAGCGGAATATCTCGAGCAATTGTTAGACGCGACCCAGATATACTAAGGGTGTTGAGGCTGATAGTGACTCTCTAGATACAGGCGCCAGGTCCAAGTCAACGGAATTCTGTACCTCCATCGAATTACGGATCCAAGAATCGGTGGCAGTGTCCTCAAAAACTTGAGGATGTTCCAGAAATTATGCGGCAATGATAGTTTGAAGAATGTAATACTTGTTACTACCTTTTGGGATCAAATTCCACCAGATGTTGGGGAAAGGAGAGAAAAGGAGCTCGTATTGGGGCCTATGTTTTGGAAACCTATGGTCGAGCGCGGCTCGAAGGTCCACAGATATCATTTAAACAAGTCCAAGGCCACGGATATTGTGAAAGAAGTCCTCCGCAACCAGACAACAATTCTAGATATCCAGAAAGAGCTTGTGGACCAACACCTCGTCTTGAAGGATACTTCGGCGGGACAGGCCCTGACCGAGGATTATTCACAGCATATTCGAAAGCTTGAGGCTGAGTTGACCGAAATTCAGGAGGAAGTCAAAAAAATCAAATTAGAGGCAAACGGCCAAACGCAAAATGACAATGAATGGCTGAAAGAGCTGGCAATTATAGAGGATGGAATAAAGGACCAGATTACGGGGCTGAAGCAGTGGCTGAAGTAGCTGTTTGAATGGGAACTAGACTTGGAAACCACATTTCAAAAGAGAAAGCCCTTCATACCTACGACGAGTATTACTCCCACACCTCCTGTAAGCTATTGACACCAAGTTGATATGCTTCATCTCTCTTCACGTCTCCTTTCTTAAAAGTCGGCCTCTTATCCCAAGCGTGCCCCACACCCTCCACCACACACCCCTCAACATTCTTACCCAACCCCACAAGCCTCTTCCTAAACCTCTCACTCTCCGCCAGCAACTGATCCCCCCCACAATTAATCAACACCAATGAGCCTGGAAACGCATTTCTAATCAACCGATCAGGCGCCAGCCCCGGACTCAACAGTGGTGAGGCTCTATCCGGGTTGGGGTAGAAATACGACTCATCCATTATCTTCAACAACGCAGACGGAATAGCAGGAATCAAATTCAGATTCGAAGCATCCTTTTCAGCCCGCGAGAGCGTGTTATCCGTACCACCATAAAACACCACCAAGCTCACAATCCTTCCTTTTTCAATTCCCTCAGCCCCACATTCTTTCTTCAATCGTTCAAGTTCTTCGTAGAGGCGAATACAAGTCGCGTATGTGAGATTCCCACCTGCGCTGAAGCCGGAAATTGCGGTTCGCGAGATATCAAGGTTGTATTCTTCGGCATTTCTCCAGAGCCAGAGGATAGCGGAGACGCAGTCTTCGATGGCGGTTGGGAATGGGTGTGTGGGGGCGAGACGGTAGTTGACGCTTGCTACTACTGCGTTGGTTTCGGATGTGACAGCGGAAGCCCAGCGAGCGTCGTCGCGGGCGTGGCCTATCGTGAAACCACCCCCGTGGAGATTGATGAGGATGGGATGTTTTTTGGTTGATTGTTTGGATGTTGGGGGTAGAGTGTTGTTGGGGGTGCGGGGTTTGGTGTAGGAAGAGGGAGTGTAGAAGAGGAGGTCTATTGTGCCTGGGATGGAGGCGAGAGATGAGGGGATCTTGCGCGTGAGGGATACACGTTGAGGAAGAGGGTGGGAGAGATAGAGGTCGAAAAGTGTAAATATGGATTGCAGGGTGCGAAAGAACTGAACTTTGAGGTGGAGAACTAGTCGAGACATTGTGTGAAAGTTTCAGGACGCGTAAACATCTTACGACGAACTCCACATAATATCAAATAGTATTTGAACAACTCTAGTTGAGCATGAGCATAGTCGAAGCATGCAAACTTGATTTTAATCATAGCCTCGGAGACTTTCCAGGACTGCGGATTGACTTCACTCCGCCACTAGATTAATAATGCGAAATCAGTAATAAACCTTACAAATCATATGCATCGACTTCGAAGATATATCTCTGAGTCAAAGCTCTCCCCGAAATGTTGTCCGAGTGTGAAATCTCGCGTGTTGAGTGGTTTGGCTAAAGGGGGGCGGTTCGGCTCAGCGTGCTATCATTTGACGATTGCGATAAGCCTTAATGCTCTAACTCAGAAGTACATATTTTGGTGGCTGATTTGGGCCCAGAATATAACACTAAAATTAAAAACCACGACACAATCTATGAATTTACCAACCTACCGGCTCTGAACGTCGATGAAGATCACGTGCAAACGTGGAGCATCCTGCTGAGCTTCCACGAGCAACTCGGCGATTGTATTCGCGTACGGACAGAAGAATATGGAAAAGTCGCAGCGTTCATTAAATTGTACAGCAAATGCAAAATTTGATACTGGTCGAAGCTTTGAAGCATCGATCCGACTACGTGGAGAGAACTTGAATTTATTGCTCTGAAAAGGGGCCACACTGGACAAAAGATATGGATTTAGATCTCATATCAATTTAATTTTGGGATATTTGTACTTCTAAATGGCTTTTGACTCGTTGCGAGAAGAGTGAGATGTGAAGGACAAGTATAAGTAATGAATCATTCACCTGAAATGGATGTTTTATAAAAAACGGCCTTAAAAAATTCCGAAACTTGTATTGTGGAGTAAAACCATAGCAGAAAACCCCGTAGCCCTTGGATATACCCTGTTGAAAAGCTCCGATCCTGCGCGCCGGCATAAAGTACAAGTCGTGATATCATCAACACTCTCTACGCAGATTAACATCCGCCGCCCCCTCCTCCCCCATCTCCTCCTCCTCCACCTCCCCCACCATCACCACCACCCCCTCCATGATGGCCTCCTCCCCCATCGCCTCCAAACCAGCCGCCTCCCCCATGATGTCCGTGATGACCACCGCTATAACCACCGCCGTAATTGCCCGCGCCTGGATCCACGTACATGGGAGCGTTGTGATGACCATTGTATCGTTTGTTATGTCTATTTCAATACGTTAGCAATGCTTATTCTTTGCACAAGACAAGTCTTTACGCCTTGAGGCTAAGTAGCTCAAGAGGGGAAAACATACTTCATAGGCTTTCCGCCATAGGGATTATAAGGTCTTGGGCCCGCAGCATAGTATTGCTGTTTTGGTTTGCTTCCGAAACACATTTTTACTTTGATTTTTTGGTTGTGTAAGTGCACAGATGAAATTTTCAAGATGGAAGAATAAGCCTTTTATATATCGATCATTCTAAGACTTGTTTCGAGGCAGCAGTGAATGGATGATGACCAGATCTACCAGCTCTGCCACCTTCAGCCGCCTTATGACGTTGGTTTTGCCGTTTCACGTAAGGCTCGCGCTTCCCCACGCTGCGGATGATTGGCTTTAGGAAGGAAGGTGGTGCTGCGCAGCCCTGCGCCCTGGGCTGACTGTTGAATCTAAGACCTGTCATTTGTCGTTTCGTAGCTCGGAAACATTCTATATTGGGAGATATGCTGCGCAAGAGCGCCATTGGTTGAGAAGGTCGCAGAAAAGAATCACGTGAAATATACAAGATTCCCCCCCGAGTTCTGAGAAGCTTCACCACGTGGAGAAATAGAGGCTTGGAAGTTCTTCGGGCGCTCCATGAAAGCAAATTATGTCATTTAAGGTTATCCAAACGTGGGTTGCCCTCATTTCGGCTCCGGAGATTGAGAACCGTGTGTGGATCGTGGGTTGCCCCTGAATCATTAACCTCATTTTTCGGGAGTGACTCGAATCAAACAATTGTCACTCGAATGAAATCCCACAAAAGCCTTGTAGGATGCAGGAGAAGTGGATTTCTGTTAGTGATACATTTCAATTTTCATCAAGAGAACAAAAAATGTCTTTGATCGTATTGACCAGTGCCGTACGGACACTAACTTGGGCTACGAAATTCGAGCCCCTTACAGGATAGTAAGAAACAAGTTTGCTGATGCATATAATTCACATAATCTCCTCATACTCTCTTCTCTCTCCTTTCCTTTTCACATGAAGTATCGTATGGTTTTTTCTTATCTTCTTTGGTCCAATATCTTCTTGATTTGGCCAGTTACGATGGCAATGATTTGGCCACCAATGAGGAACCCCTGGTCGCCGATGCAACAACCTCGTGTTTGCATCAGCACTCACGAGCGATTATTGATATTGCCCTCGATCCGGGATTTGCGTTATCGGCGTGCCTACCCGAAACCCGTATTCGTTCGGAGTCCAATTATGAAGCCTGAGATCGCTCACCAACGGTAGCCAGCCGCCCGGTTGTACCACGAAACCCGACCACGAAAACCGGTAGGCTGCACTGCATGTTTTGAGATCGGTTGATGCCCGCCTCTCACTATCAAACGTCGCAAATTCCCAATCATGATGATGCATCATGGCACTACGATCATACGTTGAACACGATCGCGCACATCCCAATAAGGGAGGTGAAGGTTCGCGATACGCACCGAGAATTTCCCGAAAATGTCATGATATGATCTTGCTGTTTGCAGCGAGAGCGATAAGGGGCATGATTGAGGATTCAAAATTTAGGGGTCCCTCAGCCCAGCAGCTTCCCATGCAGGGCCTTCATTGGGTCGCTCCTTTCCGCAAAAGACGGCTCTGGCGTTTCCGTCAGCCAGCCCCTGTCTTTCGAAAGAGCTTCTTAATGAAATGCTACGCAGGTCAACCAATGAGTAGCTCGAAATCGAATAGCTGTCATCTTGCCAAGGCTGAAGAATTTTAGGGTTTACAGAAGCAGCAATGCGGTCTGAGTGGCCTCCTTTTTTGACTATGCTCACTGGACGACCCTATCTCAGATTCTTCAGTGCAACATTGCGGATATTGATGCTGCATACAGGCCTGCCACTCATATGAAAAGAGTCAAAAAGAATCCAATTGCTTGAGCAGGGTCCCGATAAGGGTCCCTGGATGTTGGCCTTTGCTTCAACGAATCCCATGTTTTGGAGCCTAAACACGACGCTGTGCAACACGAGATCAGCACACCCAAAGTCAGCCCTGACGTTGCACCGGACCGGGCAAATCGCAGCGCATTTTACGGAAACGAGTCCCACGGTCGGAAGCGCCTGGACGTCGCCATTTCGGCGCGGAAATGGTGGTAGGGTGCCCAAGACTCCAAATTTTAACCCACGTCTTGGAGCCCTAGGCCTTACCTAGCGCCTGCTAGTCTTTTCGCACAGCAGCTGAACGACAAAGATCTTCATCGTGATAGATCGAGCTCATGTTCATCAAGGACTATTTACAGCATCCTGCGCTTTCATGCTGGACTGTTGTAGGGCACAGTTGAGACGGCGAAGCTGCCTCAAACTGCTGAGCCTCGTTGGCAAGAAATCGTGCAATCAGAGGTGGGATACGGGTTTAGCGTGATTCGAGATGAGGTTCGTTGGCACGGCCAAGACGCCAGGGCATGTCTCTTGGCAGCTCCTTTCTGCATTTATCACTATCAACGGCGACAGGCATGACACGAAATCACGTCAGCCATAGGGTCCTGATAGGTCCCATGCCACTGAAGACCCACCTCTTTTGAGGCTGACTGTTGCCAAACTTCGGGAAGAACATCCTTTCTCTCCCAATTTCGAGTTCATTTTCGCAGGGGTGGTGCGCATATTGGCCTATGCTCGAGAGCGTCCGCAAAATAATCTTCACTTAGCCAACCATAGTGCCCGGTGAGGTCCACATCTCTTGGTTGAAATTTCCTAAAATAAGGGGAGGGCCCATCATGTCCATATTTTCTGAATTCTACGCCGCCTTGGCGAATCCCCTCATGTTGGTACCGTTGGTAGTTCAACTGCGCCCTCCCCTTCTTTATCATTAATCCTCCCCATCCATTCTTTCCTACACTTCTACACTCGCTTTTTCTTTCATTCTTGCAGTTACTTTCCGGTACACCGAAGGAAGACATAATGGGGCCGTCCAAATCACCCTTCAGCCCACCACGGCTGTTCATAGCCTTGGCCCTCGTCCTAGGCATCACCTACTACCTTTTCCACGCCCCGGGAGATACATCGCTCCCCACATTCAGGGAACCGAGTCATAATGACAAATCAAGCAAGGAAATGTTCGTTGAGCAGATGCTAGCAGAAGAAATCGATGGACCATACAATCTCGAACCATTAGCGGCGCTGTGTAGGAGTAAGGAGCAGACACCGGGGCTCATCGTCCACTGCAAGGCTTCACCGGGAGGCATGGGAAATGTCAGGAATATGATGTTGAATTGCTACAGATTTGCGATCGAGGCTGGTGGTATGTTGTCTCTGCTGCTACACCTGGATCTGGATATCAGCTAACTCGTACCAGCAAGCGGAGTCATCGTCCCTGAGTAAGACCCCTCTCGAAATGATTCCCTAGCTTCGTAAATCGAGTGGTTTGGAGTAGCTCTTGCGACCAGATATTTCGACTGTTCGGAAGCATAGAGACGATGGGAAGTTGGTCAGAAGGGTAGAAATGCTAACACTCCTCAGAATCATGAAGCGCGGAGAAGATGAGCTTATTAATCTGTTCACCGGAATCGACCTCCCATTTACCCATTTCTTCGATCTCGAGCATTTCACTACCTCCTTCAGATCCGCATGCCCTCAAATACGACTTTACGAGCACAAGAATGACCTTTGGGACCAACCTTCCACCGCCAAAGATTACGAGTGCAACCCTCATGAGCTGTCAGCCAAACATCACCCAACGGCGACAACTTTAATCGATGAAGCTGAGAATTGGCGAGGCGCATTTTACAAATGGTTGAACGAGACGGTCCCCCCATTTTCAGAGTCTAAACCGGTGCTTATCACATTCCCGATGCAACTGTTGCGCTTCCCATTCAACTACGACTCACCAGATTTCGTCGCGACGTTTGGTCGGCTATTGTTGATCAGGAAGGACGTGAGGAAAATAGCGGCAACAGTCCTGTACTCGTTGAGCCAGAAGTTCAACCTGAATCTGAACCTGTCCGGACCCATCCAGCCCGGAAAGTTCTACGGCGCGCACTTGAGGACCGCGTCGGATGCAGCGTCTGTGGGCTGGCCAGGCTATGACATGCAAGCCGGGAACTACCTGAACTCGATAATGGCCAATAAGCTTTCTCTCGTCTACCTCACGACCGGAAACCCAGTTGATGCTGCGCGCTTCTCGGACACAGCTGCAACCAACGGCATTACCGTGACCACCAAGGACGATCTGTTAGCCGGAGATGAATTCGAGGCCGAGCGACAGATCATGCAGAATATGTCATGGGATCACTTGGGCATGGTTGATTACAATGTTCTTCTACGAAGCAGCGTGTTTGGTGGGATGTACGAGTCGAGCTTTTCGTGGAATACGGCGCTACGACGTCACGTAATCGTCAGCAAGGGAAGCTGGGAGGAGATCGCGCCTGGCAAGCAGGGCCTGGACAGTGAGGATGGGCCAGAGTGTTTTAAGGACGCACTGAGCACTATTTTCGGACCCGTGGATATGATTGGCATCCGCTGGCAGTTCCCCCTGGGATTATACCCATGATTAACCCTTTTTCCTTTTTTTTCTCTGTTCCGATTAACTAGGGTTTTGGACACGGCGTTACAACAGCTTGGAATCAGCGAGGAGTTGGAGGGCACATTTTTCTTTGGAAGGCTTTGAGCAATGAGCTGAAGTAAATTATACCCATGTATAACATTAGACAAAAACACATAGATCGATCAAATACCAAACTAAACCCAGTCTAGTATCACTGTTGAGGCTGGCCTGCCGGACATCCCGACGACCTGGAATCTGGCCTCTAGTGTTCGGAAGCTTACCGTATCTTTGGCGTCGGACCGCCGCCTAATTGAGTAAAACCCTCCTCGGGCTGCTTAGCGTCAGACGAAAAAGACGGCGTTCGGGATTAAAACATTAGCGTTTTGTCAAGCTGTCAAAGAATCGAAAATTCCAGCGCTAAGCCAGCTGTGCGGTTATTCTAGGCATCTTCTGGAACAATAAATGCGGCAGTTTCAGTGTATCGGAGGATTCCAAAGGATCGGGACCGTTTGAAGGTAGTGTTTCGGAGAAGTCACATGATTCGCCTCGATGTTTCATCAGGGGTAAGTACAGATTGGGAAGTTGGGACTATGTACGTACGTACCTACCTCGAAACGTTTTCGGTGATAAGTTTGGAAAAACCAGGCAGGTTAGCTCTGGTTCCACAGCTGATCAATGGCTCTTTCCAAGGGAAACATAGGCTGCGGTCTGACGGCACACAGCAGAATGAATCACGAATTTGTGCAAAGTACTTCAGTGACGGAGACAAGATCTAAGGGGTGATCAACTAGGGAGGTTTGGTAAGGTTGCAAAAAACTAGAGATTTTCATAAATGCGAGCACCCCTGTTAAGAAGCTTGGAAGTGACTTCTCCGACTGGCATGAAAGTTCTCTTGGCCGTCGGATTGAATTCTTTCAAGAACGCTCGGCATCAAGGAGCAAGTCGTATAAGTAAGTATGTCGTGTTACCGAAGATCATTGACAATGAATTTGCCGATTCAGGCAGGCACATTGGATGGTATGTGAATTGAAGGAAGGGTAAGAGCAACCCGGTCCAGCGCTGGTATTTGCTCCACGAAAGGGGGATCGCACAATCGGCATTCGAACTGAAGCCCGTAATTGAAATCACAAATTTGAATAAGGCTCTGAAATATGTATTGAATGGGGTCAATTGTCTAACTCCATGACTCCAAGAAGTGACTTCCAAAGGGTGTCCACAACCCCAAAGCCCTTGATTGCAATACCCAAGAAACCAGCCCGCACGTCTGCACCATTCGTCCAAAATACACTATCAAAGTAAAACCCCATCCCCTCTCCCAAAATCGCTCCTCTAAACCCGCCCAAAATTCAATGCCCAAAAGCAGCTGCCCCTCATTTAATGAAAGCCCCTTCTCCATCCTCAACCAGCAGAACTTCCTTCGGGTCCTTGCGGTTGACAAGTTGCGAGATTTGATTGTAGGCATGGGACTTGCTGTTGAGGCGCTGGTTGTTGAGAGTCTTGGGTTGGCGTCTGTTGCTGCCTGGGGGGCCGGAGACGCTGCAGGAGCAGGGGCTGTTTCCGCAGGTTGGGCAATCCATGGCTTTGTATCAGCGGTGTTGTTGGTTGTTCAGTGTTTGAAAGCGTTGAGGTATGGCGAGATATATGCTTTTATGGAGTTAAGTATGTGTGTGTTGAGGGTACGTGGTCAAGTTGTCAATGCGTTCAAGAAGGGTTTGAGGGACTGCTTGTTGGAATTTATAAATTTTGGAATAGACACCCAGAAAGATAATTCACCGATACCAGCCATACTGGATCCATATGATTCATCAGAACACATGTGTGAATTGTGATTGAAAGGCAAGACGAGTCGCGGCAGCTTCCAAGCAAATTCCATCTTCAAGAACGAGATAGGAATAGCTAACAAGGTCCGCTATCATGATCCATGAAGCGCATCGTCAATGTCACCTGAGAACGTTTCCTATGAAAACACATTCGCAATAAGACATTCATTAACTAGGCTGTATGATACCCAGAGGTGGCGACTCAGGCCATTTTGTGTTCGAGTGCCTCCGAAAAAAGAAACTTTCATCTGTACTGTGAGCCACATAATATTCTGTCGATATTGGTTTCAAACTTCAGGTCCTTCAAACGGCGAAAGCAGCACCCTGCGAGCCAAAAGATTCAACAAACGATTCGCCAGCCCTGAGAATTTCATGGATGGAAGTCCACATTTATCAATAATACCAACAAATCAAAGATGGACAGAGCGGACAGTATACCAAAGAAATAAAATAGCCCAGCTGAGTAATCCAAGACGAAGACTGAAAGACGTCCTATCCTTTGCCGACTCATCGCGGGTACATTGTCAATCGCAATTTCAAAGACAGATGCTAAAGGAGAGCACAAAGGGGAATTACTACCCTCACACACAAACATAGATTGGGGATTTCAGGTTCCCAACGTCAGACCGTATGATTTGAGAAAATCAGGGCACCCCCTTGCGTGGAGCCAGGCCAACAACATTTTGAGCAGTAAATGTAGAACGTATTGATTTGGTCAGAGCAATTCTCTGCCGAACCAAACATAAAATTAAAAAAAGGGTGCACGTCTCAAGACCTCAGTAGACTTGTTCCAAGTGGACCTTCCCATTAAGGTCGGTTGCTACCTCGCCTGTGCTTCTCAAGGGGTCTCGTTGTTCTTTGTGGTTGTTCGTACGGCGGGCGGTCGTCGAGATCAATATCCCGGTCGTCATAGTGGGCCTGGCCACCAGAGGACGACGAGATACGTCCTGGGTGATAACTCATCGGTTGATTATCCGCGGGCCCATAAGCTGAAGACTGGTAAGCTCCAGTACTAGCACTCGGGCTTGGTCCGTAAGAGCGCCCGTAGGTACTACCGGAATAGTTTCCAGCGGGCGGCGGATTACTCCCCGAATATGGTCTAGAATCAATGTGATTGTGAGGTATGGTGCCTGCTGCCGGAAACCATTGGCTAGTACTAGAAATATGGGGATCTCTATACCCAGTAGGTGGTGCTGGATTCGTACTGGTAGAGGGGCTGCTGGACATATAGGAATTGCTAGGCACATATCGAGGATCCGACGGGTAAGTTGAACGGGCCGAAGGATTCGGATCATAGCTTCTCGCTTGGGAATAATTGATGCTGGAAACTTTTATAGGCTGGCTGGGTCCAAGCCGTGAGCCATAATCTGCCCCTGCAGTGTATGAGCTTGGCAATTCCTGAGAGTATGCAACCGTCGATGAAGTCGAGCCGCTGCCTAGTGGAGGATAGCTCGGAATTTGGTGGGGAACAGATGAGCTGGGATAAAAACTAGAAGACCCAAAGCCAGTACTGGTTGGTGGACTTTCATAGCTTTGATCTGGTATTGATCCAGCACCCCCAACCCCGGCAAGAGCCCCATCCCTCGCCTGAGGTGTTTGTGGCTCAGGTTTTTCGTCGAGACCATCTGGGTCCTTGAAAGTATTCAGGAAGTATTTTTTGAGATATTTTTTGGAATCATGATCAACATCTCCCACCTCCTTCACTTTGACGTTACAGTCCACTGTGTATACTCGTCCGTAGTCAACAAGTGAAGGATTAAAAAGCTCTTCTCCGTCTGGAGACAGGATGACTTTCAAAGGTTTTTTTTTGATGCCATCAAGATCCCGAGGAAGCTTTTTGGAGCTGAATATGAGCCCATGATCATCAAGGTAGATACCGGACTTCCCTCCGCCCTGTTTGCTATAAGTGGTTATCGGAATACAGGTGCAAGACAGTTTGTCCTTGGCCTGTCGGGCAACTACAAATCGTCGGATCTTGGAGTGTACTTTCTCGCCGAAGATTATGTATGTAACATTGCTTATGAATTGGCTCTCGCTATCATTTGTGGCAATCGATTGATTCGTCGTACCCGAAAAGGGGGTTGTCCAAAGCGTACTGAAAACTTTTCCTGGCTTGAAGAAGTCTTTATAGTCAAGATTTCTCACTTTATAGAGTGGATCCAGTTGGCTAGGATCCCGTATCGGAGCAATACGGCGATCACCTTGCACTCCGCGCAGTTTATGGCTTTGCCACCTTGTTGCGACTTCGTGCCCTTTGCCTTTGTACGAAGTAGAAAGCATGCCTTGGTCGTTTGCAGCGGCCGAAGGTGCCCATTGGTCCGGAGCGTTTGAATCCTCGATAATAACGGGAGGAAGGCTACTCGAAATATGAGTTACGTCCAGCGGAGCTGGCCCGGATAAAGGCAATTTACTTCCGTCAATCGATAACGAACTCAAGCCTTCTGTCGGCGGTTCATCTGCAGCTGAATCTTGTTTCCATCCCTGGGTCTCGCGGTCATCGTAGTTTGCAGAAGCACGAGGGTCAGAGGGAGGTTTGTAGGTGTATGAAGGTGATCCATAGCTGCTAGATTGATAGGCACCTCCCTGCGAAGCTCCGTAATCGCCCTGTTGGTCGTACGTCGTAGATGAATCTTGGTAGCCGCGGCCAGAAGCTTCGTATCTCTGTTCATTTTCGTACTTTGAGCTTGATCCGGTCCTCTTGCTGCTCAATTCTGAGTTCCGACGTCGCCTGTCTTGGCTTGGGTGTTTTCTTGGATCGGCATCTCCGTCAGCGTTGACGATATATGTAGTCTTCGAGGTTCGAGGAGCATCGTAATCTCGGTGTTTGCTCCTTAAGTTCCATTATTTTAGTTCGTTTTATATAAATCTATATAGAGGAAGTGTTGACTAACGGTGCGCGCTGTCTGTTGGCCGACGATTCGCCGTGTTGTTCGTCTTTATAGAGCCGAATAGTTCTCCCATCTTCAAATTGTTAGCTATTTTCTCTGGGGAAAAAAGGCTGGAGTAGTGACGAACGTCGATCCTTCCCCCCCGTCTTATATAGCCGCCCAGTCTTAGACTCTTGTAGCCAAGTGGAAGAGCTCGACATAGCTACAACATTGTTGCGCCCGGCAAGCAAGCGACTCGCGAAATCTCGCCTGGAATTCTAGCTTTTATCTCCCTTAGGATGGGCAGAGACATCCTGCGGCTCTGCGCATCCATTTTAGCGGGCCGACCGTGTCATGAGAGAGCGTGTAATGCAAAACAATGCGGGGGTGCCCTCTGGCTCACAGAGCTGGAAAAGGTGGAGGGGAAGGTCTTACCAGCAAGCTCTGCAGCTAGAATTGAACGGTCGTATCATAGGCTAACGGTCATATGCATCTCCCGCCACAATACCTATGCAAAAGCAGCGGGTCGCACTGGCGGGAGGGAAGGCTCGCGGAGAAACGGATAAAATCGACGAGAACGGGGGCGATTACTCTAGTGTCTGGGTGCTGTGTGTAAGGTCAATCAACCTAAAGACATAAGATGTTGAAAATTAAGAAACATACTCCTGATTTCCCTTTTGACTTTGGATGGCCCACATCGATCGCTGACTTGCGCAGAATGGTGGCATGTGCGCAGTTGCAGCTGCAGCCCTGTAGTCAGCCCCTGTACGAAGTCGCCCATGGCCAATGCTTTACGGCACATCCCGTCCATCCAACGCCAGTCGATCCCTGTGGCCAATGCAACTAAAAATCCTGGTCATTAATTCCCACACTCCTTAATCACAGTCTCACATCCGGAGGGATTCGCTCCACGTTGCGGCTCTGCTATGCAACAGTTCCATATGGATTCTCAGCATTGCCAGCACTCGCAATATCTTTGTCACCCTTCGTTCGCCTTACTTTCTTTGTTTCAGGGGGGCTAGCGAGTCGTACCTTTCAGCTTCCCAAACATAGAGAATACCCGCTCACTACAAAATCTAACCGCCCCTTTTCTTGGAGCAATGAACCGAGATCTGGATGGCAGATGGCAAACCAAAATCTTGTACAAGTACGCTTACGCGTCAAGTACGGTCTGAAGTCTTCGAAGATGCTCCATTGCTTCGAAGAGAGCTCGCTAAGCCGCAGAACAACGACTACAATAAACCGAACGAAATCGGAGACGGAGACGGAGAGAGTACTATCGAGTCGGTGAATGCAGCATCGAACGTGGCTTATGTTCAACGTGGACGAAATCCCAGCCCGACCGAGTTCAAAGTCGACTATGGGAGTCAGGACCTGGAATCCGAAAGACATGAGCTCACTGCCATGCACCAACTACCGGCAACGGGCTCGACCGAGACTACGCAACCCAAATCGAAGCTCAGCCCTTGCGATGTATCCTCAACCTCTTCAGGCCCATGGAGCTCGCAGGATGTGCAAGTGCAATTAGGCACAATTTCTCCCCACCCCTCTGCCCATGATACGATATCTGAGGTGGATCTCGATGTCCAGGCACGGCAGCTACGTGCGCGGGAGCGGATTGTGTTACTTCGCAAACGAGTCATACGAACAAGACGGCTGATGAAGAACAAGCGGAGCGAATTGCGCCAACTGCGAGACAATTGTCAAGGCGCTCTGGACAAATTGATGAGAAAATTAAATGCGAGTGAGGCCCTGGGCAGAATGAAGGAGGACCTACATTTTCTTTATCAAAATTTGCATGATGCGCACGATGCGCTTGGTCCTGTGGAGTACGCGTATGCCATTTTGGAGAGCCAGCTGGATGATGAAGAGCAGGATCTCGAGGAAGAGGAAGACTATTTCTACCGCCACTACGACGTCACCGCGTTCTCGATTGCCGGCCCAAGAATGAAGGACGATGTTTCACCATCTGTGAAGCCGTATGCCAGTCCTGAACCCGAACTCCAAAAACTTGATCTCAATTCTGAAAATGACGTGGTACGTGAATATGTGGACAAGCGGTCAGAGGCTAGTCGCTTGAAAGATGATCTGGATATTTTGGAGGAAGACTACCTGCAACGCTCCTCGGATGCTGCTTTTCGAAAACGGAATGATATTGCCCTCTCAACAGAAGACGCGACCTTCCTTACTGAGTATCCGAAGTTGCGATCAGACTTACTCGAAACCTTACGCGCAGTGGAAGACGATATTCTTGATCTTCGGAAGAAATGCCTCGACCAAGGCTTATTCACAGAGTCCGAATTTGTGTATGAGAGACACGACGCGCTCTATGAAGATGTGATGGGTTCCGTGTATGACGCCCGTGACCGGTCACCACTTCGCCTAGCCGCACACGAAGTCAAATATGACAAACGGGAAATAGACTTTGGAGATAAGAGGGAATATGTGAACAACTGGCTTTTGCAGTGGATTCAAGATTCTGCGTTTGAGTCTTTGGTTCTCAAGACGTGGATATATTTCAAATACCCTGAGCGTCCGGAGAAGGACAAAATACTAGAAGGTGACAAGTGGTCGGATCTGGCAATGGAGAATTGGGATAGGGATTCTGCCGGGAAAGAGGCAAATGAGAATACCAACGCCAACTGGCTAGATGCTATCGCCGGGGAAACTGGAAGACTCAATGCGACTACTACTGGAGTCTCAGGGGTACTTCACAGCCTGGACAGCCTGGACGTCGACACTGGTGACGTTGAAAGGGCTCAGGGTCCACATTCACTTATTGGAGCTGGCTCTCACGCCACGGAAACAGAGGGCGGTGATGATGATAGCAGCACGCCTCAGAGTAGCCCAAGAAAGGAGAAAAATAAGGATCCCTAAGCTTCAATTCACCTGCCATAGTGTTCTTGATCTCTAAAATCGTCATACTTGCATCATTCAATTTAGGTTATTTTTCCCCCAATAATTGGAAATCAGCTTCATCTTAGCGAGTTTGTCTTGATTCAATCCTCAAATCTCTTTAGTTCTGTTTTTTCAGCCACGGAGTTTGTTACACGTGCCTGCTCCTGCTCCCGTTACCTCCATTCTGATATCTAACAACATCTACTCCTGGAGGGATTCTCCGTCCTTTTGGGAGACAGCCTGGGCACATGATGGTATCTACGGGTGGGATTATTGTACCTAGGAAATAGACGGGGTTCAAAGCTTACCATGCATGCAATACTTCTTTCAACTTGTCATTGATATGAGTGGAGTTTAGTTTTGATCACGCTAGCCAGCCTTATCATCTTGTCATATTCAGAGATTCTTCTCCCCAGCCTCGTCTCTCTAGTTCTTTCCATATCAGAGCATTATAAAAGCATCACGTGGTTCCATCTTCGAGTTGTACAACCCGAGGCAGCACGCATTAGCTTCGTATCCGTTTAGTGATTAAAGTTAGTCACCGATATTATGCAGATTCTCGCGGGCGAAGCCGGGCGGAAGCTATCCCAAGCGAGCCATGCGGACCACATGGGGTCTGCATCTCAGCCTTGCAGCTTTCCCGGGATCGTGGGTCCGGGGAGATACCCGATGGTGACTTGTCATATTACAACAAGTGGAAAATCAGCGAGTGACTGTTCGAAGGACACGGATCCAAGTAAAAGGTGGTGTGAAAAGGGGAAGGAGATCGACGGCTTCTCTGCTGGGAGGTGTTCAAAATGGGCCTTTCACATAAGCGGGCGTATTATTGCTTACATGGTGGTGTGGTGGAGAGCGAGAAAAAGGAACGACGTGGGAAATATTTCTTGATTTGCGGGAGAGACTTATTAAGTTAATCCACATTAATTCATAGGTGCATACACAATCACACCTTTCAGCACAAATGCACAGGGATACCAAACCAAAAGTACAGAAGCCATTATCCCCAGTCGCGCAAGACCAATTGAAAAAGAAAGACTGGGCGCTTTGCTGCCGTTTACTGTCGATTTCAAAAGCGTTGCTTTGTTGGAAAGCAATGAGTAGATCGCGTATCATCCACCCCGGTAGGAAAGTATAAGAAAACGCCATAGCTGTAGGTAAAGAAAACGTTGATTGGAGATGAACCTCGAAAGGAAGCATCGTCGCATTGCGCCACGTACGCCGGGAAAGGGCTGCGTAAACGCAGCACCTAACGTATTCGTTCAGGGAACATGCTTTAATGATGTAAGTAGATGGCACCTTCACTCGCGAGCCCCTGTGATGGTACTTACAGTTTATTTGTATTTCTTTTGTCCGTGACGCTTTTCGTCGTCTCGATCCCTGGACTTATGGTGGGCCTTAGAATGATGGCCACGAGATGCAGTATCTCGAGAGGAAGAACGTTCTCCTGATTGACCACTAGATCGAGAAGCCTGCTGGCCTTGCTGGGTAGCACCTTGAGATGATGACTCCCCTGGGACATCATATCTGACACCACCTTGTGGCGCGGATTGACTACCAGAATCATAACCGAACCCCCCAGACTCCCCTGTTGGGTATTGCTCAGTAGACTGAGGCGGGTAACCTTCTGATTCAGATATTGACGGCCCAGGAGGGTATCCCGAGTCAGTATTTGGGCCGGATAAAGGTTGCATTGGGGCCATGGTATAACCAGATTGAGGGTATTGATTGTAAGGAGGGTACGACGAAGTCGGGCCTCCTTGGGTATAGGAAGTTGTGCTGGCGGTATCATACGAGACCCCAGAAGCCAAAGGTGGTGCCTGCATTGGAGGATGCACATCGTTGTAATCTGCGGCGACGTGTGCCTCAGACTTTCGGTGTATTCTTCCAATAAACCACTATTATGGGAAGAATTAGACAATACTCTTCTTTTAAGGTCCAGAAAGAACTTTGACGAAAGTTGTCTAAGAAAACGGAAGAATAGAAATTCCTAGATGAGTAGAGGTGGCTACCAGACGTAAGAAAAGAAGAACGTCGGAGCTCACCACTTTGACATTGTATTCCACTGTGTAGGGCTTCGCATAGTTAAGTCTCGATCCCTTCAAGAGCTTGTGCCTTGGGTCGTCCGGAGTCATACAAATTGGTGCTCGCGTCAGGCCCTTTTCCTTCTCTCCAGCGAAATACTGCGGCGATTTATCTGTATAGATAATCGTATGGTGGTTTGCGTGTACCCCTTTCTTCAATGTGCCCTGCCTCGAATAAGTGTTGATGGGGCTAATTGAGCTGTCAATACCAAGGTGTATCGAGAGAAGGATAAGTACTTGCAGGCAGATACAATGACCGTCCATCTGATTTACAATCAAAAAGCGTCGAACCTTTTCATAGAACCTCTCGCCATGTTTTCCTTCTCTAATGGAAGTCTCTGCATCGCTATCCTCTCCGTTGCCCACATTGCCCTTCGGTTCAGCCCATAAGATCTTAAAAACCTAGTCCGTATCAGAGGTGAGTTTTTGAAATAGTCATAACTTTGGTCATACTCTTCCCCATTTGAATTCCCACTGCGAGTGAACTCTATAGTCTAAAATTCCCTCAGAATCAGTTGGCATGCTCGATGGTTTCGCACTCACTAGGATCAAATCTCTCTTCATTAGTCCGAATATCCTTGGTCGTAATTCGTGGATTCGGTGATTGAAAGGCAGTGCCTTGTTCAAAACCGCTTCTGGAACTTATGTTGGCCCGTTGAAGGCCCCGGACGAGATCATTAACCCCAGCAGATGTCGAGGCAGGGAAGCTGCTGAGGGCCGGCGCGGTTGTATATGTGACCGGCGACTCCATGATTGGGGGCAAATATCTAGGAACTTCATTTGAATTTCCTCCCTCCCATTCTATTTCGTAGTCATCTAAAAAAGAAACGGTCAGTTGAAATTCTAACCACACATAGAAGCTTAATCTACCGGCTGCTCTGAGGCGGTATCTTCTATAGCGTTGTGACTTGTCGTCCCATTCCCAGTCACTCCATTGTGTTGGATAATACCCCGCCGGTTGTTTTCCTTTGGAAATAGAAGCCATGGTGACCGTGGTTCTGAATCGCGACGAACAAGTCTTGTTTCAGCAGCAACAGAACATGCACATCTCCCGCTTTTATGAGCGGCCAGTGGAGCGGCAGAATGGGCATGGCATTTCAGCGACTTTTGCGGCTCAAGTGGACCACCAAGTGACCACACCATCATCTAGTTATCGATGCGATGCCAGTGGTGCATGGATTTGGTGATGCTGAGTGGGTAGATGCTAAAGACCCGGCTCCAGGAGAAGGTTCGCAAGGGTGCCACAAGCGCCTTCACTTTTGACGTGGTTTCTATTGGTGTAAAATGGGCAAGGGAGGTGAGTTGCTGCTTTAGTACTAGGGTGGACGGAGTGAAGGATGCGAAAAGCGAAAGCGAGGTCAGCAGAGCGGCGTGCTAATCTCGCATTTTGAGCCCCTTGGGCGTGACACCTAGGCCTCAGACGAGGCAGAGACCACCTTGACATGATGATTGCCTTGCCGATAGAGCGAGGTCTTTAAATCAGAGATGCCCAGCCTTACCAGTAATCTTCCATTTTCTCAAGATGATAATATGCTACTAGTGCCGACGTCTGAGAATAACAAACCCAGATACGGAACACACGGACGGCCGCATCCCAATGTCTTATCCAGATCCGAAACCTCCTTGGCCCGCGCGAGGGCGCGAATGGGCAGAGCGTGAGATAGGGCCTTGTAAAGCAAACAAACTAGGAACACGCCAGTGCGAGAGTCACGACCCGTTTATTGGAAACGATCATGTCTCGCAGGAAAGTAATGGCGTAGATCCAGAGCACATAAAGGGAAGCTCGGGTGGTTCACTTATCTTTTACCAGAACAATGACTGGGACGAGAGGACCTTTGCTAGCACCGTTAAGTCTCGCAGTGAGCCGGATATTGAAGCCCAGAGAAATTGTTACTTGCGTGTTCCTCACAATGATATTTTGACACGTATGGTGATGCCCGACATACCTTCAACACTTGGTGATCGGGCCTCCACGTTTTCTCCACCAAGCCCAACTGCAACTCCGACAAAATCGAATTCATCTTCTCAGCTAGAGGCAGATTTGGGGCGAAGACAGCTTAGTCCGAAGAATCCTGAAATGTCAAACAAAGGTCAGGATCAGAGTCCGAGTCGAGACGTGGAGATGGAGCACCAAGACCACCCCCCAATTGGCTCAGTTACAGATTCTCTATGGCAACATATCCAGAGATTAAGAGTCGATACTTGGAGCACACGATCCAGAGTCCACAGACTACGCGCTGTATTACGGGAGAAACAACATGCGAAGTCTGAAGCTGATGATTTGCTCTTCAAGAGTATTAACAAGCAACTACTCCTAAACTTGAACTCTAAACCGGAATGTGTGATCCCCGGAGGCAAAACTATTGCAGATTTGATGCAAGAATGCCAAAATACGAGAGACGATTATGGACCCATAGAGGACGATTGCAACCAACTTGAGGATGAATTGAGTGCGCAAGAATTCAGACTCACGAGGATGGAAGAGGATTTTTACGGGCATTCAAACGAGGCTCCAGTGTTGAATGTCGACGATGACACCAAAATTGTCACCTTAGCGGAACGGGAACAGACAGTATCTTTGGAAAGTCTTGAGAATATTGAGTTCCACCCTCTCGTAAAAGCATTTCTCTCCCGACTTGGAGATCTTGATCTTCTCCGGGAAAGCCTGGATGAACTAATTGAGGAGAGAGAATCTCTGGAAGAAGAAAGGAGTTCCCGCGAACGAGCTGGAGAATCACTGGATAAGAATGACCAGCTTTGGTTGGACAACTACCAGACGGAGAAAGACTCTATGGCCAGGGAAATTGGCTCTGCAGAGAATGAAGTTGAAGCTATGAGGAAGGACTGTATCTCAAGAGGACTTATCAACGAGAATGATGAGCCCACGGACTTTCTACGCCAGGAGCAAGTCTCATTCAGCGGAGAGCAGAATTTGAATTCCAAAAATGAGAGTTCAGAGTACGTGAAGTATCCTTTACTACTTCCACACCCGGGCATCAAGCAAAGCAGCTTGGAAGTCTACAATCCAAAGCCTGATGATGATTCGGAATGTGCAACGACAAGGATTAACGAATGGATGTTGGATCGATTACGCACATCTCCATTAGATGTCAGACTTTTAGCAAGCACTTTTGAAGTGAGCTATGGCCAAATCGATGATCGATGGCAAGACTCTGTACTTTCTGTCTGGTATCATGATGGAACCTTTAAAGGACAAACCGGCATTCGCGTGTACACGGGCAGCATGACAACTCGAGCATCACCTCCTAGAGAGTCAACTACTCTCCTCGAAACTCACAAAGACTATAAGATTGATGGAGGTTATATCATTTCCTCACCTCGCGATCCTTCCGAACGCTCGGATACTACGCAAATTGCAGCCATTTTCGGCTCGGTGTCAATCTCATAGCAACGCAAGTTTTCTTGATCTGTCAATCTGTCAATGAGCCATGCACAAGCCTTTGGCTCAATGCCATCCTGGAAAGATACGTGAGCCTTCGTTCTCGGCCCTTCCATTTGGCTAAAGCGTCCACTGTACTCGTAGGAGCGTGTGAACTTTTGCGAGGAGTCCTTTCTTTGACTCAGGCAGAGACATCAACGAGGTGGATACTTGCGATAATATTAAAGACTTAGAGTTCTAGTTTAGGCTGGACTTGAATTTAGGAGGACACAAGTTTATGGTTTATGTCACTGTTATTAATTTGTGCTCTTTGTAGCTCAAGAACTTGTGTGCCGATTTATTTGGGAAGCTTTCTTTATTATTTGAGGTATCCTTTGGCCTTCACGTATCGTGCCATGTTCTGATCTTAGCAACTGCTGATGATACCCCTGCAGCGTGCTTACTTCTCTTTTCTTGGAGCCTCATTATTTTTCTAATCCGGGCGTCATTCTAGCTTACTCGGGCAATTTAGCTGCATTGATCTCAGCCTTCTTGGTCACCGTGGTTGAGCCTCATCGGGCAACATTTCTGACAACTTTCATTACTGTAAGGCAACCACTGACCCCCGCGTCAAACAAAGCGGCAGGATTAGGCGGACAGCCAGCGGTGGACGCGTCTGCGGGTCGTGTGCCCAAACGCGTAGCCAACTGTCAGCAGCTCATAGGTATTCAGCCTATAATACAACGGCACTATCTATCTGACTTGAACCAGTCACCACGGCCACGCAATCCGATAGATCACATGCATCTTGTGTGAATGAGCATGCAAATTGGTGGTAGAAACATCACTTATGCGCGAAGGGACCAGGGAGAGCATGTATCAAGATGTGCTGCTGAGTGGTCAGTCGTTGGTGACTCAAGGCGGCCAGTGGCACGGGTCAAAGGCTTCCGGTTTTTAACTGTCTTGCATGAGCCAGGATGTATGGAACGGGCCGCTTTAATCAAATGGGTACTACAGCCACTTGCTTAGGCGAGTCGGATAGGAGCGTGGTTGGTAGGTATCTGTTTAAGTGTGAAAATTTTCAAGGGAATTGATATCTGGATCACACTATTTGTCGATTTAATCAAGATTAACCATAATTTCCAGCTGTCTCATACTCACCTGCTTCAATTTGTTTGAACACCGTTGATAGTATTTTCCTCGATGGTGAACCCCACTTGTGCTTCGGCACTATGTAAAGCCCAGTAGAATTCTAGGTGGAAAACGAGGCAGAGTAGAGCGACGTGTACAACAATATGGAGGTTTGATAAAATACTTCATTGAGATTTGGATCAGTGAGAGTATTTTCAGGAATTCCAGTAGGAAAAATTCCGTGTGCTTTCCAAATCAAAACGCCCAGTTTCGTATTTTTGCGTCAGCACTATCAGAAAATTAAGAATGGTTTCTGCACATAAGCTGCAAGACGTAAGGTGCAGGAATTGGGGAAGGCGGTGTGCGCCTCATTAAGGCTGCAGCTTATGGCACAGAGAGAGTGACGCCATAGGTTGAAGATCTCAAGGCAACCCCCTCTTTCAAGCTTATGAGTGAGCATTCGATGAAGAAATCTTCGAGAACACGACCTTAGTCTGTGGAGTATATGTTTTGAGGAAAATCAAAACTATACATAAAGATTCTCTACTGTCTACCGCATGAAGATGACCGCTCCTTATGAATGACTTGCAGTATTACACAAAAATTGGGCATTATGGAATGAACGTTTTTTGGTATATGAGACGATCAAGAATTTGCTGCCAATATCATTGATATACGCCTACTAAGTCCTGGTCCTGATCATGGATATCCCGAGGAAAGGCAGGGAAAAGGAGCGGCTTGAAATTACCGACTATTTGTGTAACGTCACACGCAAAGATAAAGCTGTCCCAGGCCAGAATGAGAAACGCCACGCTAACTCGAAAATGAAAGAAGGACAAATTTGTACAAACCATTTCTCAGGAGCCGAGCGTATATTCAAAGACAGTGTTTCAAAGATTACAGAAATACCTGCATGTCCACCGCTAAATACTAAACATGGAGTATAAAAACATCTATCGATGATGCCGCCTACCTTCTTTTTCTTTTCCTTTTCCTTTGGCTTTCTTTCCTGAATCACTTGACGACCTTATCGTAGGCTTCTCGACCGGCACTTCAGAAGGTCTGATATAAGAATTCGCGTTCAGAGCCGGAATCCAGTCCCTTTCAACCACTCCGATATTAAGAACTCGAACGTAATTCTCCACGGTGTATATCTTGCTATAATTGAGCCTGGAGAACGCTCCCAAGTCTCCCTCGGGACCAGTCTGTTCACGTCTCACTCGGATAGGATCCTTCGAGAGATTCTCTTTGATAAATGTTCCTTCCGACGTGGTATAGGAATGTTCAGGAGGGCAGTCTTTGCCGGTGTAAATTATAGCGTGCTGTTGACGTTCGGGAAGGTTTGGCTTTAGAGTAGCCTGTCCGTTGTAGGTATGAATGGGACTGTATAAGTCAGTGATCCTTCCCCACCATGGATACATCGTGCTGCATTACGAGCAAATGCTATTCCCGTATCCCTCTTTTATGACAACGAAGCGACGTATTTCACTGTACACTCCTTGATCCAGCCATACTGTGCTATAGTGCGTCCCGTTTCTTGTGGTACCTGCAGCTGCAGCAGGCTCGGTCCATAGCATCATGAAAACTCTGCCGACTTTCCAGAACTTCCTCTGTTCTTTCTCGCTAATGCAACGGTAGCCTGGATATGGTCAACAACAACTTCAATTGGATGGATGGAATCTTACGGGGATCAAGTTTCTCTTTATCAGAGGTGTTCGGAGCCCTTCCGATATAATTTGACGGCGGTTGAGGTTGGTACGATGTGACAGCGCTGGATGAGCCGCCGTATCCTAGATTAGAATTAGAAGTTTGGCACCGACAGACAAAGATAACCCATTGTTACCTTGCTCGGGAATTGTGGAAGGGACACTGCTCAATGACATTCCCCTCAGTTGCGCCGTGACATCACTGGACACTTCATAGCCTTGGGTTGGAGAAGCATAGTCTGATTTTGGAGATGTGACAGACGAGCTGTACGAGCCAGTGTTGGATGCGGATGTCCCAGATCTGACTAACTGAGATCCATAGCTAGCGTTGGCGGCGGTAGAACTCGAGCTTTGACTTCCTAATGCTGTAGCTGTCGTGTAATAGGATTCAGAGGTTGGGTAGGTTGTCACTAGTCGTGTTTGGTAGCTCGGAGTTGTAATGTTTGCAGATGTCTTTGGAGGGATCCCTGAGGATAGTCCTTGTTGAGTATTATAGCCTTCATCTCTGGTGTCGCTGGATGAGAGGGGTGCGGCAGAACTGTCACTGGAAAAGACGTTCTCTCCTGGGGTTCTGGGGGTCTGCTGCTCTTGTTGTGGTGTTTTTGCTTCAGGATACCTATAATCGTACTCTAACTCCCCTCCAGGCCCGTATCTAGAGGAGTAATAGTACCCGCGGTCATCCCATACCCATTGGGACCAAGGACCGGACTTATCGACTCCCTTTCCTTTGCCACTGCTGTTGGGCATAGTCGTTCGGCGGCACGTACTCCGATAGCGTTACAGCATCGATGGTTACTTGCGTAGATATGCGCAGGCTTGCAATGTGTTTCGATGCCTGATCTTCCCGACAAAAACATGTCCGTATCTTGAAGAGCCTCATACTGTCGAGTCATTAGCCAAAATAATTAAATATTGCGCATGAAGGAGTGTTAGAGTTTTGTGTGAGCTTGCGCAAGATAGACAATCCTTGATATTGCCACTCATTTGATACGTGGAGCAACCCTGACAAAGTGCTCTGAAGGCTGCAATTAAATGGTCGTCATCGAAGCGGGAGAAAGATGCATGTAAATGCTACTGTCAATATTTGGCTGGTAGTGAGGTATAAATGGCCAAACAAGGCATGCACCGCCAATCGCTGCTTTTAAATCTGAAGGGGGAGCACTTGCTCATTCTATTACACTTGCGTCCTAATTCGTCCAGACCCGCTCAATTATTTGCGGCGGGAACCGGCTGATTGAGCCAGTGCCACTTCCGAAATGATGAAAACGAGGCCTGCTGTGGCTTACCACCAAGGGCGGGCTTTGTGATGCTACCTGCTACTTTGAAAAATACGACAAGATCCCGCGATTTCGAGCATTGTGCCCAACAGGCTCCCAACCGAACAAGAATCCTACATTTGGGTATGAATCTCGTTATCCGCCCAATTACTCACCCGCATCTCTTGAGGTAGCATCGGGTGTTCTGCTACGTGTCAGATATCGAGCTCATCGACTCTTGTCAGACCAACTTGAAAAACAGGACACTGAAGCATTTGACAAGGCTGTCGAAACAGACCTTACTCGTTAGCGAGCGCTATCCACAGTCTCTTACCTGGGATGGGCTCAGAAGTTTCGAAAGACGAGAGGGGTTTGCGGGGGCAGAGCGTTGAGGAACAGACACTGGATATGGGCCACGATGTTGAATTAAACATCAAGCAACTTCCAACAAGTGTTCAACAGTATCGTTTGGTGGGGTTAATGCAAGGCTTACAGCGGATGGCAAGGCTGCAAGAGCAACTCACCAACACGCAAATCGATTTTCGTCAAAAAAGACGCGAGGCTGCATTCAAGAGAGAAATTGTATGGAATTGCGATGCGAGATTTATGAGAGAGCTTCAAAAATTGATTGCTCAAGGAAGTGAAAATTTACGGATGGAATTCAAGAAGTTGGAGCAACTGGCTGCTGAATGCCAAGCCGCGCGGGATACTTTGGGCCCCATGGAACAAGATGGAATTGAGGCCGAACAACGTTGGGAGGGACAAATCTGGAGCCTTCGGCAAGCTGAGAATCATGTGTACCAAGATTTCAGCGCCGAGTTCCGCATAGCTGATTCTTACCCGCCAGCATCACCGAGCGTTGTTTCAAGTCAGTACGAGTCACTATCAGAATCAGAAAGCGAACCGTTCGAGGACGATCCCCTGCCAGGTAAAGGCAATACAACCGCTGTTATCGTACCACCGGCAAGTCTAGTTTCTCAAACTGCACGTAACGAACCACCCACTACTTCTCTTCGGCCTGCCACTGCAGATCCTGCACTTCTAGGCTTGGAAATACGCCAGACCGAAGGTATGCCCTCAGAAATGAATAGCGCCGATTGGGATATCGATTCTGATATAGGAGACATTGATCGGCTCCCTCGAACGGGGACAGTCGAAGAAGTGATTGGGCCTCCCCGATCTTTGCCACTCAGAACGTATGGCAGTGAGCTATATACGAATCTGCATACGGACTTCGGCACGAAAAGGGATAGGATAAACAAATGGCTCGAGAGAAGCGCCCTTGAATCTCGATTGGAAAGCATATCAATATTCACTGTCCTGAGGGACCAAATGAAGGCGGAAAACATGGTAATGCCATCCAACTGGGCGCAATTAGTCATTGCGTACTGGGAACTTGATGGAGCATCAGTATTAGAATCAGCATCAGATGCATCGGCATCCCAAGAGTATGACTTCAGCTCGTTTGGTTAAAATTATTGAAGCAAGTTGAAAGATTCGGTACAATTATACTCACTACCACAACCGCAAACGCAAAGAAACTGTGCATTCTAAGCACTTCTTTATTGAAAAGGTTGATTGCTGCTGGTTCAAGGATTCTCCCCTCTTCAGAAGTTTAGCTGCGCTGTAACTTCGACGGTGGGCTCTCCCTACTGTCACGATTTTCTAGGACTGGCCGGAGACAGACTTTGGTCCTAGCCCAGCTTAGATCTCACTACCCTTCCCCTTCCCCTTCCCTGAGGGAACTCTGATTTAATACAATATATTAGCAAGAAATTCAACGTAGTCCTTGAAATCGAAGAGCCGCCTTCATGAAATTGAATGTATGTTATCTTCAGCGTGAAGTTCTGACAGGCACTATTCCTTCGCAGCCTTCTATCACGTTCAGACTTGCCGCATGTGTCGTAGCATATGAAATATTTTTAAAAGCAGCAACTATTACATGGACATCCAGATGCCGAATGTCCTGCAACCCTGCCCGATTGTGCAGATCCCATCCTTGCCCCCCACATGTCTCGTACATCGATGGTCAGCTGCTTCGAATCTTTTGGGTTCCATGTATCAATGCGTTTCGGATGGTGGGGTAGCAGCACAGCAGTCCAGCAAGTCAAAAAGTATAATTTGATCATGATCCGAGTAGCCTTCGGAGGAGCTAGCTCGTGAAATCTCCATGAGCTTCCGTCGTTGACCTGAAAGTAACATTTGAAGTACCAATCGCGTCACGCCTTCCAAGGTATCTTGCACAATGCCTAAAGCGGTCAGTTCTGCATATTTTCTACTGCCGTTACCAGAGTGTGCTGCGGTTCACACCCCCTCCGGAGTTTCGAAGGAAGGATGATCTGATTTTCACCCTTCGGGAGCAGATAAGAGACTTTCTGATTGCTTGATTCACTCGGATACCTGCAGAGCTTTCTGAATCTGGTGCTGACAGCGGCTATTGTTATCACAGCACAGCGCATTGATATTCCGAGTATCCCGATGAGATCGGGCTTCATTTTGCCACGTGTGAATAGTATCTATTTTAAGAGATCGAGCCCAAACAAATCTTAGAACGCAGGATACAGATGAAATGTTGGAATCGATCGCAAGATTTACTTTTGGGCCGCAGGCACAGGACGTACGTCCATGCACTTCAAACCACGACGCTGGAATCGTCAAGCAGGACTTCGACGGGTGTTCCTTGAGCCCGAGCGAGAGTCTGACCATCCTTGCGAGGTTACATGCAGCGTTGCAGGATATGTGATTCGAGGATACATGAATCCGATTACGACAACGCGAACGAATGGCATTTGAGGAGCTCGATATGCCGAAACGACCGCCTTTACTTTCACTCGAAACCCAGCCTTGCGCTTGCACGTGAGTATCTAACGTCTTGACTTCAACTGGCAAGTAGAGTACACTGGCGTTGTCGACTTCGACGTGCAATTTTGGCGTTGTACAGTAGCTTTCTCTTTACGAAGGTACGCGACGCGTTGCGGTTTTCTCTGGGTTCAGCCAGCGCTCGAGCCAACGGTCGTATTGCTGCCGATCCTCACCTAAGCTTCAGGTAAATCTTTCTCTTGAATGTATTCTCAATCTTGGCCCCTCTACATGATGCCAAATCAATTGTTGGAGAGTCAAAGAAGAGTCTCCAAGGATGACCGATCTTGCAAATTTCAGCAGGCTTTCCCCGTTCTCGTGAGATTTTACTTCACTATTTTTGTATCTCCCTGATGATCTTATCCAAAGTTAACCCCAGCGGCTCGGCCCCAAGGCAACGGGATGGGGCTGTGCCTCATTTTACGTACAGATATGACGCTGTTGCGTCTTTTCAAGGTTGAAACCCACTGAAAAGTATTGAGGATTAAATATTTATTTTTTATTTTTGAAGTCTCATTGTGCCTCTAAGTGGGTTAATGTGAAGATATCTCGTGATTTGGATTGGGGTTGATGTGTGGGAAGATGGCTCCCAATGTAGACTCCGATGAAGAACATCTACTCCAGCGGCCGGCGAGTATATCGAAAGACACTCCAAGAGCGCGGTCGCTCAGTCAGGGCTACGAATTAGAAGACGTAGATGTGTCTGATTTTGGATCTCATAAGAGATCAATATCTTTTGTTCACCCTCCTTCGTATCATTCCTTGCCCAATGGCGGACACTCAGAAAAGGACGGCGACAGCTGGTGAGCAAGTACTCTAATAATTTGAACAGTATCACTATTGACGCTTCCAGGCATGCGAAACCCCTCAAATCTCGCTCATCGACCTTTAGCACAATCAGTAGTCGTTCTAAACCTGCCGTCAAGAATAGCTGGTCACGATTTCTACGATGGTTTCTCCGCTCTGGCACGCATGGCTCCCACCTTCAACTTGAGAGATCCGACTGTACCAAGGCGCAGAATCCGTACAGTGGATGGCGTGGAGGTTGCCTTGCTGCAGTTGTTGCCGCCGGCCTTGTATTTTTGATCAATATCATCTTCATAATATGGGCAGCAGTGACATCGAAAAGCGGAATAGCCATAGGCAATCTATACGAAGGGCACTGCGGCACTGTGCACAATGCCGATTCGTGGCTTCATATTGCCATCAACGCGATGGGTACTTGCTTACTCGGCGCAAGTAATTATACAATGCAATGTTTGAGTTCTCCGACTCGAAGGGAGATTGACAATGCACATGTGGCGGGCAAGTATCGTGACATCGGGCTCCCTAGCTTCAGAAATCTGAGCGGGTGGAGAAAGAAGCTTCTGTTCGGACTTTTGGTCTGCTCAACTGTGCCACTGCATTTCTTGTAAGCATCCAGGCGAACGATTTCAAGGCTTGCACCGTAGCTGATATGAGGATAATAGGTGGAACTCTGCAATCTTCACGACAACTCATGAATTGGATTATACCGTTTTCTTGGTGACACCCAACTTTTTCGATACTTCACCAGTCGACTGCTCCCAAAATATCAGTTACACGCATTACTCTGGGTCGCCGGCGGCTGGCTACTACCCCACACCGGTATCATATAGCAACCTCTCCACCTTCGCATCCCCACAGTACAGTAATTCAACTTGGCTTCAGAGGGACGTCTGTAGCTTGGCCAATCAGCTCAGATCAAATGCAACGCAGAATAACTTAAGGCGGTTGAGCAACGAAGAATGCATCACCGCGTACGGCCAAGGCAATACCTATATGAAAGATTATGGGAACGTCTTGGTGGTGACGAAAGATCGACCTCAGAACTCGAGTACCACGATGTTGCTTCAGTTCAAATACGAATATTATGTCTCGAACTACACAGGCAACAACTGGGTCTGTGGTCCTGACTACCTTCTCTCCCACAAGAATAAGTGCAACTACAAAGATTTAGCTGCCAACGCGGATTCGTGGTCAATTGGTCCAGTTGGTCCTGCCGTGGGCAATCCCTGGCAAATTGCTCCAACGCAGGAATATCCAATTGACTACTGTCTTAGTCAACCTACAGACGTAGGTGGGCAATGCCAATTGCAGTACAGTCTCGTCATCATGATATGCGTTCTCATAGCTAATGCTGTGAAATTCGCCTGCATTTTGTGTCTTTTCTGGACACAATATGAACCTGTATTAGCAACAATAGGGGATGGAATTGCAAGCTTCCTTGAGCGCCCAGACCCAATGACCATTGAAAGGCCATTCTTAACTCGTAATGAGGCAAGGAAATTCGACATAGCAGCCAAAAGACAACCAGTGCGATGGCAAAGACCCAAGAAGGTATTAAGATGGTGGCATGCTCCCAGCTGCGCGCGCTGGACCACTACTTTGGTGCTGTGAGTTCTCCCTCTATCCTGAATGTTCAGCTTGCTAATAGTAATGCAGTTGTATCATAGCAATCATCACTACGATTATCCTCCTCATCGATGGCAACCAAAACATAGACGGCAACTCCAATTCCCCGATAAACCCATACTCACTCGGCTTCGGCATCTACAACCAAGAAGCCGTTCTCGGGCTTTTTGACAGCGCCACCACCGCCGCATCCTTTTCATCCAACAGTCTTCTCATCTCTATGGTAGCTGTTGCTAACTTGCCGCAAGTAATTGGTCAGTGACCCATTCCCCTGAACTCCACACAATTCGCACTATGTATGCTGACACCAAAGCAGTCTCCACACTCTACTTCGCCTACAACACAGTCTACACATCCATGGTCTCCGCCCACGAATGGTCCCGCTTCACCACAACCCCCAAATCCCTCCGCACCACCGAGCCCCGCGGCCTCCAACGCTCAACCTACTGGCTCTCCCTCCCCTGGACCTACGGCCTCCCCCTCGCCATCTCCTCCTCACTCCTGCACTACCTAATATCCCAATCCCTCTTCATCTCCCGCACCGAAGTGCTCGATCCCTATGGATTCACAGAACCCAATTCCTTCATGGTGGTAGCTTATTCGCCCTTAGCTATTTTACTGGCGTTGCTGTTTGGGATTGGGATGGTGATTTGGATGGTTGTTAATGGGGCGCGGAAGTTGAATGGGGGCGTGTTGGTGGGGAATAATAGTTTGGCGATTGCGGCTGCTTGTCAGAGGCCGGAGTGGGAACAAGGGGCGGAGTTGGGGAAAGTGAGGTGGGGGGCTGTGCGGCATGAGGAGAAGGAGAAGGGGATTCCGGGGCATTGCTGTTTTAGTGGGATGGAGAGTATGGAGATGCCTAGAGAAGGGGAATTGTATATATGAGCTGTAGATTTTGGGTGAAAGGCTTCATTACTCTTCCATGTAACTATCAGCATGTCTATATATGCTTCTGGTGTACATACTTTATACAGGGTATCTATTCCATGATCTCTTGATCTCTGTTCGAAGTTTAGTCTATCGGCTTCCAATATATCGGATCCTGGCCCTCCAGCGGCATCACCAACAGGCCTTCTTTTCCTTCTCTCGTTGCCCATTCCAAAGTAAGCTTGGCGTCTGGGTAGAATTTTGGGTAGTCAGTCACCAACATGTCTTCGAGGAATTTGAGGGCCGATCGGGGGTCTTCGTGTACACCCTCATTAGCTATCTTCGACAGGAGCTTTTTCGAGGGTATAAGATGGTGAAACTCGTAGTGCTTGGAGAAAAGCTGCGGTAGGCGGTGTTTTATCTTGTGGACTTGAACGGATGCTAAAACATCCATCGCTCGATTACGGTCTTTTGCGAGCAAGAAAGCCATGGCGAAAGGTTGGGCTATGGAAACCTCTCCCATGCCGGCGTCTGCTAAGAAGTGGGGTTGCGATTGCCATTCCTCCCATAGAGCGTCGCTGAATCCCATTTCGCCAATTCCCAGGACATAGCTCTTGTAAGCATTGGCTTGTGTCACCGGGTAATCGGCTGAAAAGATGGCTTCCCTGAAGGAAACGTCTGATGAATTCCAACCTGTGATGAGTTTCAATATCTCATCCCGCCTCTGCCCGTTTCCTTTCCAAGCCGCCCATCTAGTCGGAGGTGAAATTCCTGTCGCGTATTCAGACTGCAAGTTCCTCATGGCCCTCTCGAACCCCCAATAGGGATTATAGCCGTGTCGAAAACCAATTTCAAGATACATCTTGATGGCGGGTAGAATGGAGGCCTTCGAAGCATAGTACAGCCCGGCATTGTATAGATCGACCTCAGCTCCTACACTTCTACGCGTCATATTCCGCGTCAAGTTGTTCAACAACTCCACCACCTCTGAGATCTTGACTTCTGCCACCTTTTCCCATGTCCCCTTGTCAAAACCTTGTTTTCGACACTTCCTGATGGCATCGTAAACGGTGTTGCTCTTGTTTGCTAAGAAGCGGCGCCCGTAGTCGGTAGTGGAGAGCATCGTCAATTGGCGGGCGAGACTTGGAAAGGTCTGGCTAGCAAGAAGCCCCTCGATTATAGGCTTGGAGCCTACTTTATATAAACCCGCGGCTCTCAGGGTCCCCGGTTTGAAGTCGTGCGTCAATTGCTGGATCTTCGCTGCTGCATCGTCTTGCACTTGTATTGCACGCCTCTTGAATATCAATCGTAGCCATGATACACCCGGAGAGTAGCCCCAAGGATCTCCCAGAAGAGCATACTGCAGCAAGTCCGGTGGAGTTACCGTTTGGACCCGCAGGGCAACTTTTGGATGCGTAAAACCGAAATCCTGCTTCTTCTTCTTCGGCGGTCGCTTCTCTTTAGGTTTGATCTCCTTGACTCGTAATTGCTCGAGGCGCTCTTTCTCCGGCAGGTCTTCGAATTTGCGGACGAACTTGCTTTCCGCGGCGTCCAGGTCGATGACGGCGCGTGGTAGAACGTACGGTTCAGCGGCTGGTGAGGCAAGCCATCTTCTCGCAGAAGTCGACGGATGGGGACGTCTCAAGGCATGCCGACAGAGTAAACAAATGTCTCTTTGGCCTCGCATTATGTTGACATGGTTGAATTGCGGGTGAAGCTGGTGCGCGGGCCTACCAAAAGCTTCCCGATTAATATTCGCTTATGTCAGCACCGAAGTTTAGATTTCCCCGGCTTTTCCAACCTCGACTCATACAACTCGCGCCACAACAACAAAATCACACAAAATGCCACCCGCAAAGAAACGCAAGACTAGAGCGACTGCCGAACCGGCAGCGGAAGTAGAAACTCCTGAGGTCCCAGAACCAACACCAGCAGCCACCGAAGAAGAGACGCCAACGGAAGCAGAATCTTCTGCCCCTCCAGCCTCAGACGCCGCCGCGAAAGCAAAAGAACGAGCAGAACGATTTCGCGCCCTTCAAGAGCGTGCAAAAACTGGGGCAAAGAAGAACCTCAAAGAAGCGACCCTCGAGTCACAACGTCTGGCCACCGACCCTAACCTCCTCACCTCACTAAACCGCAAATCCGCGGTCGCGCAACACAATTTACTCAAAGCGGATGCCGAGGCACAAGGCGAAGATTTCGAGCGGAAGAGAGCGTGGGACTGGACAATCGATGAGAGCGAGAAATGGGACAAGCGGCTGAAGAAGAAGGCGGCGCATAGAGATGATCAGGCGTTCCAGGATTACAGACAGGATAGCAGAAAGGTGTATAAGCGACAAATCCGTGATCTGAAGCCGGATATGGAGCATTACGAAAAAGAGAAGATGGCGGCAGTCGAAAAAGCTGCTGCTTCTGGAGGATTAGAGATTGTCGAGACGGATGATGGAGAACTCGTTGCGGTCGATAAGGATGGGACGTTTTATTCTACCGCTGATTCTACGGGCTTTGTGGAGCATAAGCCGCCGAAGGATGCCGTGGATAGATTGGTGAAGGATCTACAACAAGCGGAGGAGAATAGGCTGAAGAAACGCAGAGAGAGGATGGGTGCTCCGGAGGACGGCGATGTTACATACATCAACGAGAAGAACAAGCAGTTCAACAACAAGTTGAATAGGTTTTATAATAAGGTATGTTTATTCAAGCTCCATTTTCAAGGGATGACGCTGACTGTTTGCAGTACACGGCAGAGATTCGGGATAGTTTCGAAAGAGGCACCATGATTTGAGTGTTCTAGATGGCTGGTTCAATTTAGATGGCTGGTCCAGGTGGACTTCAGAATGCATGATATCCCGAATTGGACCAGACTAGTAGTATCAAGAATGGCATGCTCTTTGACCCTCATCATTTCAAACCCCAAGCCCGCGCTTCGGAGCATCGCCTTCCCATGAGTAACAATTCACATGGATATCTGAAAAGGCAAATGAGGAGTATTCTTGATCCTTTTATTTTCTAAGGGGCATTTTCCGTCCAAAGTTGGGGTGTACCATAATGTACAAATATTCTACAAGCTCGCCTGCTTCAGGGCCAGATCGTACACTTCACAACATTCCCTTCCTCCAGCCCGTTTGTGCCAGCTTCTCAATCTCGGCAGTTTCAACCGGGCCCTTCACAGCGTCTTCATCTAGAGCCTCTACTACCGCCTCAGCAACAACATCAGCCTTCAATGGCTTGACCCCCGCCGCACCCATGATCCCTCCAAAAATGCCTCCCGTCAAATTATTGAAGATAGCCCCTCCCCAAGTCATTCCAGCCATAGGAATCGTAAACGCCCTCGAAGAGTCATACAGAAATCCGGGCCGAATGAAAATACCCCTCATTTTAGGAAACTCAGACGCAATCGTAGATTCCGCCTCCCTCTTCGTCTCAATATACCTCCTAGGCAAAACCGGTGCACCTCCCGCAGCACTAATATACACAAAAGCACCCACATTCTCCTTACTACTCTCCTGCGCCAACGTAATCGCCGTATCCCTATTCATAATCTCATACGTCAACTGGCCATCCTTCTCCTGGGGTTTCAAATCCTCTCCCTCTTTCCTCTTCAACGGATTCTGACTTCCCGCTTTAGTTTTGGAGAATGCGCGCGAGAGGCCGGAGATGGGGGATTCTTTGCCGGAGATGACGCCTTTGTAGTCTGCTTCGAGTAGGATGCCCATGCTGTGTACGACGAAGTCGGCGTTTTTGAGGAGAGGGGAGTAGGTTTTTGGGGAGAGGATGTCGGCGCGTTCCCAGGTTACTTTATGGGCCCATGGTGGGGGGGATGAGGAGGATGTTACGGAGGACCAGGTTGGTTCGCCGGAACGACTGTTGTTGTAGTAATATCAGTATATTTCTTCGTTCTTGATATACATGGCGGGGGCTTGATTAGATGAAAGTACAGAGTACTTACCTGATGGAAGTTACATCCCAACCTCTTACTACTGCACTCTTGCAAATTCTGCTTCCAAGGAATCCATTACCACCGCAAACGACTATTCTCTTTGCTGTTGCCATGTTTAATTGAGCTGTTTGAACATCTGGGGAATGTTTCGATGATGGCGTCAAGTATTTATGTATGATCGGTGCTTAAGTCGCCGACTGCTTATGGACCCTGGTCGATCTTCAAGTGGAGCCGAATTGAGGCTCTGTGGTCTTATTTTACGTGAATTTACCCATTTATTTTATTCCGCCGAACGGCGGAGAGGATTTTAGTTTACACTTTTCGCATTGCTCACTTTTCTGCGAGTTTTAGTACAGCTGAGTGGATTAAAGCAGCCACAGATTGTGGCCCCTGTATTTCGCGAGGCTGGCAACTTGACCATCTCCAAAATCAACAGCCCCGCGTCAAACTTTCAACTCATCAGCATCAATATTGAAAAACCACAAGATGGCACCCGCCAACGCCGGAAAGCGCATGAGAAACATCCAAATCTATCGTCCATTCGTTTTCGGCAGCACAGCAAAACTCTTCGACCCGCAGACGAACCCCAAACCTGAAGGAACGCCCGAGGACCACACGCACAGCTGGACAGTATTCGTGAAGGGCGTCGACGATACAGATATCACATACTGGTGCAAGAGAGTACAGTTCAAGCTTCACGAGTCTATTCCCAACAATGTGCAAGGTAAGCTCCCATTTCCATTCGCGTGTTTGTGGCAAGGAATCTAACAACATCAACAGGCCGTGACGCTGGCGCGCCAGGAACCCCTTTCGAAGTTCACGAGACCGGCTGGGGCGAGTTCGAAATAGCGATCAAACTCTACTATGTCTCCGAATCCCAGGAGAAGCCACAAACCTTCTACCACCACCTGCGACTGCACCCATACGGCAATACCGAGGCTGAGAAAGAAGCCATGAAGGCGGCGCCGGCTATCATCTCGCATTGCTACGAAGAGCAGCTGTTCAACGAACCTTACGAGCAGTTCTACGAGCTGTTGACGAATCCGATAGCGAGGGGCAAGGGCAAGAGTGCGGGCACGAAGATGATGAAGGGTGGCATGGTTGGCAGTACGGGGGAGAGAACGGCGCTCATTCCGTTGGCGAGTAGGCCGGATCAGCCTTTTAGTAGGGAGACCGAGAAATTGGAGATTAAGAGGTTGCAGGAAGCGAGAAGGAAGGTTGAGGAGCAGAATCTGAAAGCCGTGGAGGAACTGAGGGCTAAGGAAGAGGAGCTGAAGCAATTGAGGGCAGAATTGAAGGCAGTGCCTGGGGCTTGATGATTGATGAAATTGGAGATATGGACCATAAGGCGATGCGTTATACCTAGGGCGAGGCATCTTTCGCGGAAAGTGATGCATCCCGCTACATTTTCGTCGAACGAGCTACAAGCACAAGAGATCTTGGCGACGACATACTAGCAAAAGCCCTCCAGTGTGCTCTTAGCGAGCACTTATACCGGAGCTGTGATGCTGGCTACAAGAATTGGGAGGAAGGAGCGATGGGTGATGAGGCATGGTTTCGAGAGCAGACCCAAACGAGGCATGTTCCTATTACAGGCACGAAATTGAAAGAAGATCGAACTACACCAGGTTTTCAAAGACTATTTCACCCATTTCCCCAAATTCCTTCTAGTCAAGCAACCATCGGCGTTGTCGATATCATCATGACCGCTATGAACTGAGACTTGGCTAAGCGGCCGACCTAATTCGCATTTTACCTTTCTCGAACTCATTGCCCCCAAATTGTGGACAAGAGAATTTCTCTTGCTCTTTCCTGAATTACTTGCCATTGTTGTCAAGCAGTAGTAGCTGTCAAAGACATATTTTGCTGTCACTACCATCACTAATCCATCTTTTCGGCCAACTGGGCTCTTCCGATGCGCGACATTTCAATACCTGATGATGTTCCCGGAAGAGAGTGAATCTTTGGAGCCCCAAGAAAGGCGCCGTTGACAGATAGGCCATCTGCCTTTGACTTGTTGGAGTCCTGAACAGCGAGAACTTCTAGAATGAGATGTTTTATACCTGATGTATCAGCAGTCTTGGGGCGAGGAGATTGGGGGTGAATCTTGTTTCTGCGATTTTGAAGAGTATTTCATACCCGTCGAGCATATCCCCTGATTCAAATAAGTAATTAGGCCACCAGTTGTTCTTATTTCCACGCATCTATAAGATAAGCACGTATTTCCGTGTCTTCAGAAAGAGGTGACTTCGAATGGAATGAAATCTTCTGTTTAGCCTTTTTAATTCTGCATGTCCCCAGAAAGTTCAATGTCTGCATAAAGTCACAGAACCTCTCAGTCCCAGTAGTTAATTCGCTCCACGAGCCACTATCAAAGGACTCATGCTCTCCAGAGTTGGTATATAACACAGCAGAACGTCCCATTTCTTGCAGGACATTTTGACAAAGTATCCTCAACTTCAAAGTAATGTTTATAAGTAACAAGTGAGCTTTTAGGTGAATCATACAGTAATGCTGTCAAGCGTATATCTGCTGTTACTTTTTAGGCTGAAAATAGAACAGATGGTGTTTTTGGTCGTTGACTTGCAAACAGGAGCTAGGTTTTTGATTTCGTTTCCTGGTTGATACTATGATCAAAACAGGGGAGGGCGCAGTCTCCCACCATGTGCAGTAACATCTTCTGCTTCGTTTCTTTGACTTTTGTAAGTAGAACCTCGGGACTTCTTATAGTACGATTCCTTCAAAAGCGAATCACGAATTCCCCGCCTGCCGTGCCGTGGGTTCCGTTCGCTCCAGACTTTACCCATTGTATTTCTTCCTTCCAAAATTGGTACGCCATGGAATCTCAGTGTCAGCAATTAATTCAATTGGCTGTTTCTAGGTGGGGCCAGGTTTCAAGATTGGCTGACCTATTCTCCATGTCAGAAGGCCGCTGCAAGGAGCTTGAAGATAGGACCACCCGAACCGTCCCGACTGAGTTTTTGATTAGATTGACTTATCTGCTGTCAAAATCATATTTGTGGTCATCTTACCTTACTAATGGAGTAAACTGACACTAAACGAAATATTCCTACAGCACCACATTTCAGCTTAAAGTTGCAGGAAATACACTCCAAGTAAAAACTCGTTTTCAAGCAAGAATGGCAACGCTATATCGAAGGTAAGACATGATGTTGTTTTGGTGTAAGTACACTTATTTCAATGAATGATATGTTTGGACATTTATACCCCTTTACAAACTTCAAGTCAAGCTCGTCAACAGAAAGATTGGTATTCTTTCGCCTTTCGAATGACTATTTATTCCTCACTCGGCGCGAATTTTCAGTGTACAAACCGCCAATCGTTTTCCAAAAGAGTCTGACTATGTGGGAGTTTTGGGATTGAAGTCTTAAGAGTAGCTATCATTCATTCCACGAGAAAGCATAATCTGACCTGTAAGTGGGTCATCTGAAATACTCATATTTCATGTCTTGACGAAAGATGTTTTGTCTGCTGTCAGTGAAAGGGTTTCTGTCGATCACGTGGAATCACCTCAAATTCACTCCACACGGTGAAAACTTATCAGGCAAGTACCGAGTCTTTTGTCCTCCTTTGAGTCTATCAAAAAGTATGATCCGAGCTCCTTGTGTGAAGGGAATCGCGCAACCTCCTGCCAGAATAATCTTCGGGGTGTATGCTCCATGTCCTTCTTTCCTCTTCACGTATCTGAACTTTTATACCTGTTCTGAGGACGTAAAGCTATCTACATTTCTCATGGGTATCTTTCCGCAAACTCACACCTCCGATCTGGGAAGGACCTCTCCAAGGCTTTGTCAAAGATATCGACGGAGTCCGCACAGTACTTCTGCCTAATTTGCCGGAATCAAAAGCGCGTATCTTAGCAATCGCACCTTAATGGATCAAGGAATGCTACTTGGAGCTTAGTGAAAGAGAATATCTCATTCAATACTCTATTTTTTATGATTCAACTGGAGAAGACTACATGTTTGAACCTTGACCGTACGTATTCACATATATTGGAGAGAAAGACAGTTGTTGTCAACCCCAGGTCTGCTGTCGTTACCATCGAAATTCAGACCACCGATTCCGAATTCAAGCCTCCATTTTCCTATGAGCTTCAAGACCGAATCATCCTCGGAGTACATATCGGATATCTGGTGGTAAGGGCCATTATATCGCCCTTGAACATATTGCGTCATTCAAGATTTCTCGTGTCGCTCTTCGCAATCTTACACTCTTCACGGTATAGATTGCGGGGTCATATACTGATCCTCTGAAACTCGCAATCTTTTGGACCAAAGTTGTTATCGAGTCTTGGTGTATTCTTTTGTTTGTTATTTATTTAAATCCTGAGCAATACTCAATATCAAACCCCACAGCTTCTAAACCTTCACCAAAAACTTCCCGATGGGGTGTCAACACCACATGGCATGAGCTTAGAATTAGATACTCGCTTATCGCCACTTAAGTAACAACCTCTGGTACCTTCTGATGATTTCAATTCATGCTAAAATGCAAGCGCTAGAGGCAGACCAATCATCCGCTGTCGACGAGAAGAATGCTATCACATCCCGCTTTGTACTCGCGAAAGTCACGAACAGTTCTATTACTAGTAATTATGAGACACCTACCTGAATTCCATTCACTGGATAAATTGATGACTATCCTTTTCTGTAGCATAATGGAAGAGCATCGATATCCCACATAAGATGAAGGATTCAAGAGTAAGCAGTGAGATTCGGAATGCAGAGCCTAGATATTTATCTTTTACCGGTGAAGATAAAGAATTATTTGCATGCCTCCAGCCCAGGCTATGTAATGAACAGTTCAGATGGAATATCGAAAACTCGAGCTCTTTGGAAAAGGTCAAGAGTTCTATCCATGGGTGCATCTTGTGTACCTTTGGTTTGATGGACCTGCCCCTCATTTTGCTTTTGAAACTTTGCAGGGATGAAATATGACACATTCATTAACTAGCTAGACTATGCTGAATACATCATTTGCTGTCAACTGAGCGGCTGCTGTCAAGTGAGAAATTTGTGAATTGTGGCGAGGTAAAGGTTCACTGATCTTAAAACACCTCTATCCTTCAAACTTACCGGGGAATAGCCTCGGATCTTAAAAACTGGAAAAAGAAGGACTGGATGACGCAAACAGGAGTTCATAGGCCAGACGGGTTCTAGTACGGAAGACAGTCGATAGGCTCTCTGAATTATCCTGGTTAAGGACCTTTATACCTGTTAGCAAAGGTTCACGGCTTTTCATCACCATACTCTCTAAATTTCTCCGATTCACCACTACAAAAGTAGACAAGTAACTTACTGAAAACTTGAAGTATATAAGAAAGGATTCGTAAGCGAGTAGTTGAGGCAAAGAGTGTAAGATATCTCCGGGGTAATAACCCATGTGGAGCGGTGGTGGGGGTGCTGACCCACCGCCGCAAGTTGCGATCTCTCAATTCAATCCGAGGTAAACTTCGATCGGGAGCAGACGCACCCCATACGGCCTTTATCACTTGAAAGACTTCGTTTGTTGTTAGGAAGATTGGTTTGTTGTCGGGAAAAAGACTGCAGTTGATCAAACCTCCATGCCCCTCAAACCATTGTAACTCCTCGAAATCTCCCATCCCCACTTCTCCCAGATCCGACAATAAGACTTCCACTTGCAAAAATACTTTGATGTAAAAAGGAATCAACGCCCTTGAACTTGCGTTGTCGCCCCGAAAAAGAACCATTTGGTCGCTAGAAAAGAAGTCTCGGTGTTTTTATACCAACTCCAGACGCGCCAAAACAATCTCCTTAATGTCTTCGAAGAGGTATCTAAATCCAATTCCGATCTCAATCTCAGAATCACAACCAGAACAGCCATGATAAAAGACCCGATGGGCAGTGAGTGTGACTATGCATTCTGGATCCATTGTGGATGACTAGCTCCACGAAGTCTTGCGAGTAATTCGAGTTCGATCTGAGACTAGCTGTGTAGTTCAGCGAGCCGCGAGCTTCAGAGGACTCCTCTCTGGATGTTGTCACAGATTAAGCTGCTGTCATTCTAATTCAATTCCACTTCAAGAAATGATTGGGTGGTATTCGCAAAAAGAAAGGTGACGCGAATGGATTTTACCACTTCGATTTTAACCCCACCCTTCAACTGAAACAAGCAACACCATCGCAGCAGGCATAAACGTGAGGTCTACACTGGGCCTCTTTCCATAGGCTGTTCGAAATAATACCGTTACTCTCTTTATACCTCCTTCCAAGAATAGATGAGAGCCATTTCCCAGAAGGGGAAGCTTGTTCGATCCCGTGGCTTGGAAAAGAATATCTCAATGGCAGCGGGTCTGGTAACGAGAGCTTCAACCCTTTACACACCTCATTGTACTTTTCGCATTCATTCTGGAGGGTTACGTCATTGAATATGGAATTAGTACCCTAATCAGGTCCGGATTATTACGTACGTCGGGATACACCTCAATCGGGTCAACTCTAGATTCTTCCTTGATAGAAGTAGTTGCTGTCAATCACCTAATTGCTTTCATTTCTAGTTAGATCTTCCGATTGGCAAAAGCCCAATGGGATGAATATTAATTCCTTACATCAAAGGAGTGGTGAAGTTAAAAAAAGGCAGTCTTCAGGAGAGAAAGAATAAATCCAGCACAGCTATAAGAACCTCATTGGGCTTTTGTATTATCCCTATCATCTCCAGGAACTCAAACTTCGAACTTTAATAACAGAATGTCTGGAGAAGAAAATGAGAGCAGTAGGAAGTATTTCAACCCCGCTGGTTCCATCAACATCTGATCTCAAGGATTGAAATCTCAGAGGCAACGATATGGCATGGAGCCAAGATGTAACTAGATTAGACCCTCGTGTACCTCTCTAGAGATATGTTTATGAAGCCGGCTCCGAAGAGCGCTTGCCCTGATCTTCCAATATGGATCAGCTTTGCAATTTTTAGGGAAGGCGTTGCTGTCGAATGAAGCATCGCAGTCGATCTCACGCCTTCACTGAACGGGGCACAGAACAAAGCAGGTTCGCATTTGTGAAATCGCAAGCAAGTCACTACGCGGCTGCATAAGACCTCAAGTACCGGGTTTCCGAGGAAGCGCCAAGTAATCTTTGATTTGAGGCGCCATTGATCAGGCCACGAGTTCATTGAGTTAACAGATGTGGGACTTTTATGTCCCGCATAAACTACTAGACTAGCTCGAAATACGTCATGGTGAGCGACACGTTCAGCCCAGTCTCTGAAGATGTCCTATTTCATCCCCACGATCACAACTATAGTGGGTGCAACTTTAATCAGGCAAGGTCTCGATCAAACATGGTGGGGATCGGGTCCAAGAGCATCCATTACACTACTTATAGGCTTTAAAGAACTAGAGTTTATACCTTTCATCCTTGTCTAAGTTTTGAGAGGGGTGAGCATGAATTAATTGCTGTCAAAACAACTTTGTTGTCATTCATCCCCCTTTCCCCTCGCTTATTTCCTTCGCCTGGCATGGTTCGCCGGATCCCGGAGAAACATAAAACAAAGATCAGAACTCGAAGAGAAAAGCATATCACGAAGAGCGAGAGCCGCAGATTACAAGCCCCTCTCCTTGATTCATTGGTGGTATTGAAGTATACCTCTCCAAAAGACGAAAGAACAGTATTTTATACCTTTATCCCCCCACTCCGAAAGAGAAGACGAAACCTGTACCTATTTCAACCTTTCATCCCTCTTATTTTCTCAAACAGCCCAAGAATGCAGCGGCACGCGTAAAATCTAGAACCTGATGTTGAAGATATTAACAAAGTGATATAAAGGGGTAACAAATCTTGGTAGAATGAAGGTTGATGGACGAGGCAAAAACTCGCGTGCCTTGAAACCCGATTTCCCACACCCCTCAAAAATTTACCCCTCCTCCCAAACTTTTTTCCAAAAAAATGTAGATAGATGTATGCATCAACTCAGTATCTCTAGGAATTCATGAGGAGCCTAGGTATTTCCCGATTTCTCAATGTCGATCCACCTCGTAACAATAATAATTTGACCTGAACCATCTAAGCCTCATGGTCGCCCTTGTTTGTTGGGCGATTTTTGCTTATTTTGGTATATAAGGGAAGGGAGGGGTGTGCGTGAATTGGGGATGAGACGAGGGGGAGGGGGGATTAACTTGGAGGTTGCTGGTGAGGGGTTTTATGTGAATGGTGGGGGGAGTGTTGTTGAGGATGGATTTGCTGTCAACCTCGCCATGAATAGTATTGAATTGAAATTGAAGGTGAATGAGGATATAACAAAATATCTCGGTATTGTTCAATTAACTCTCAGCATCAGCCTTCAAAGAGACCAAACAGAAAGCAACACAAGCAGTGGTAGGAAGTCGTCTTCGTTCAGATTTGAACCTCTGAATTTCTTCAAATTAAACACCCGCACTTTCATACGCCACACTAATCCCAACCCATCCCAACTTCCTCTTCCCAAAAGTCCCAGCCAAAAAACCATATTTATCCCCCTTCCCAGCCCATCACAACTCCTCAACCCCAGAATCGAGCTCTAGGAAACCATACATGCGAGATAGAGATGTCGACGATCCACTCTCCCTCTACACTCCCCCCCTCAAAAACTATTCCTAATTCCAGGAAAGTACTCGATCATCATCTCAAGCCGAACTCCATTCATTTCATTTCACATCATGTTTGTTGTCAGCTACACCCTTACCGTCACCCCTTTTCCTCGCTTATTTACCCCTCCCCCTTTCCTCCTCGCATATTCAACACTTCTTTCGATGGTTTTCAATGGTGGGAAAATCTACCTCAGCTAGAGTAAGAGAACCAACGACCTCTCACCCATCGAACAGTCTGAAGAAGACTTCTTCGCATGCATTTTTCCAACGATCTTCTCTTGGAATTTTATATTGTCTACTGGACTTTGGCGAGGGGTTGGATTGGATTGGTATGAGTGAAAGCGGAATGAAGTGGGATTGAGTGGGTATTTTAATCCTCCTGCGCGAGGAGTCTTGGGATGTAAGAAGCATTCCGGCATGTAGAGGAGGAGCGGATGGGCGGAAGGTGCGGAATGCACTGGGTACGGAGGGGAGGGTGAGAATCGAAGGGAGAGGTTGAGATTGAAGGGCCTTAGTCTCCTGGTGCAAGTAGGATGGAGGTCGATGACGTGGTGTTGAGAAGGGTTTGTTGTCAATGATGGAATGCTGTCGGCGATGAGATACAGTCAATGACTCAAATGGGTGAGAAAAGCAGACAAAGCTGGCAGGGCAGAGGTATGCAAGTCATCTACTGAAAGAAACAAGCATGAATGCGGGAACAAGATTCAAGTATTCGTAATTGCCTCCAGACCCCATGTGGTTCGGGTTCATGTGCAATCCGAAAGGGGCTTGCCGCTTAGAAAGAAGACAGGCAAACTTTTATAAGCACCGTACATGGCTAAGATTTGAAGGTCATTCTTGTTGTGTATATACAAATATTCTACACCCCTCTATCCCCAACCTCTACCTCTACCGCCACCAAAACAAAAGAAAACTTTTCTGGACGCATCGCGTCAGTGTCAGCAAGTGGTATCTCCACCGCTACCCATCCATATTCCAACCTTTTACATACACGGGTCTCGATTAGAGTATGGCCCCTACCCAGACCACCATTACCTCTAACCCAAGCCGAGCCCAGTCCATTCCATTCCAAATAATTACAGCACAACCTTCCAACCAGTCCAACCAGTCCCATCGCCAGAACCAGCCAGCTAATTAACGAGTGAAAAAAAAAGGAACGCTAAATCGCAGCAAGCAAACAAATACAAAGTATAAGGTTGTCATGAGGGGAGTTTTCTCTCTCTTGCTCCGTAAACGCCATACAGTTTCTTTCCCAGATTCCCAAAAAGGAGTGACAAATGAGAGTTTGAATGTTTAATGCGGGGGTGTTACATGGCTTCCATATAAGCCGGTGGTGGCGTGTCTTCTCTCTCATCGCCTTGAGACCAGAAGCCCTCTCGGGCCTTTTGATCATGTGCGCGTCGCGCGATCTCGCTGGCCATTTTTAGGACCCAGGCTTGTTCGATGATGCCGCCTGTATTTGTGTTTGCTGTTTCTGAAGATAGAACAGGGGCGGGCGCTTTTTCGACGGGGTATGAAGGTTGTTTGAGAGATGGACGGCGGGGGCGGGAGACGGGCTCCTCTTTCTCGATTGTGGGGGTTTGGTCGAGAATTACTTGCTCTGGGAGCTGTTTTGAAGACAAGTTCAAAGCAGGACGAGCAGGCGTTGAGAGACGTATTTTTCGTGGTGAATCGCCAAGATCAATGCTCGAGGTTCGAAAACGTACTTTGCCTGATGGGGAGCGTGGTGGGGTTATGATGTTGTCTTCTGGTTCCTCTGGAATGCGGGTTGCTACGATTGGCTCGGAGTTTGCTACTGCTGAGCTGGCTTCGCTGTCGCCGCTTTCAGAGGCGAGATCATCGGTCGTCTTTGGTTTTCGGAGGTTGACGACTCGGTTCTTCTTTTTGCGAAGGTGGGAGCGCGAATGACGTCCTGCTCCTAGACTGAGTCCTGTAGTTGCGGAATGCATGCTGACGAGGGAGGGCCTTGATGGCATCCCTCCATGTCCGTCATCAGATGCCTTGCTGAAGGTATAGGTCGTGCTCGAGTTCGCAAGTGACGAGGAAGACCTCACCAGACTTGGCGTGACCGGCGTTGAGGTTCCCGCAGAATCGGTCCTTTCAGAAGGCGACGCCCAAGCTCGGAATACTGCATCTCGAATGGGAAGTGTAAACAACGATAGAGTCCGGTGCGAATCCGTCAAAGCTGCCAGTCGAAGCAAGTTCTTCTGCGAAAACAACGAATGTATCTCCGACCCGCCGTCCAGTGATAACGATGAAATCTCGCTCGCATCCAAAACATTCCCTCTAGCATCAACCGCATCTTGTGGGGGACTCGCAAATGGATCCACAGCTACCTCTGCCTTTTCTAATTTCTCAGCCTGCGCGATTTCCTCGTCTTCCTTCGCTCTATACTCCGGACACCATAACCTGAGAGAAAGTCTGTGTATAATCGCAGGTAATTCATCCATCATCAATGTCCGAAGCTGCATCTCGATTTCCTTTTGTAAATAATCGCGCACGAAGGGTATCGAATCAAAGGTCGAAGAGACCTTGAGGGACTCAAGCGGATCATTTCGAAATACCAGGGTGAGTCCTTTTTGTCTGGAAAAGACCAATATTATAAAAGCCGACAACTTGATCTCCGATAAGGTAATTTGTAACGGTATCGTCAATCCAGAGGACGCAGCTAGCGGCTGGGGCGACGTAAATGATGGCTTCGAAAATAAATATGTGTTCAAGGGGTTCGCCTGCATTGTTGATATATTAGCTTTCTGTTATACACGTCCAGGGATAGTGTGGGGAAGTCATTCGCACGCGCATCCTTGGAAAAACACTCGCAAGGCCAGCGCATCTCGAAAAAGGGGTTGAAGCTCTGCGAAAGGAAGCTCAAAATGGGTATGCGACGTACCTGAACCCGTGTTTTGAGCGTAAGGAACGCATCCCCCGAATAGCACATCTTGAAGATACCCCGGAACCTATCCTCGGCCAAATCCCCAATTTCCAAAATCTCTAGCTCGGGAGGAACGCTCCCTAGATTCAGCTCGTTGACCAGAATATCGTCGACGATTATCGGCGGCTTGGGGGATTTATTGAGCGCGGTGGTGAGCATTTCCTGGGCCATCTTGTAGAAGCCCGCATCTGCCGTGAGCGGCGACCAGTTGAAATTGAAAGCCATGTTGAGATGGCATTAGATCCCGTAGGACGTCGTCGTTCTTGTAAACGTTTCGATGGTCGTCGAAAAGCTGGGCGTGGGCGTGGGTGCCGGTCGTCGCGTGAGAAATCTGGTGACCCTGAACTGGTGATAAGGGTTGCTGGATGACCGACGGCGGCTGGCGGTGGTGATTATTGTGCGGCACAGCGAACGAGGCCTGGGTCAATGAAGAGACAGGCTGCGGATCTCGTCGATGCGATGAATATGGTGGTGTTGAAGATGTCGGAATGTCGACGGCGACGTTGTCGTGGGTGAGCGGAAGTAAAGCTCTTGGGAGGAGATGGGATGATGGACCGCGGAATGGTCGCTTGTTTTGCTTGTGATGGGCAAGAAGCTTTTGCTCCAAATTTTCTGCACTGTGATCGAAAGCGCCGTTGTCCGCCGATTTTTATGCACGCTTTATGCCGATCTGCACAAACTTTTGCCCGAATTATTCACGTCTCCCCTGATTTCTCCGACTAGCTACGGTGACCACCCACAAGATTTTCCTCTCTTGGATCACAAACTAAGTTCAAAATTTGCCAGACTCGAGCATCAGCTATAGAATTCATTTAATTCTTTCTGTTTACCCTGCTGTTTCAGACAGTGTTTGTATTTTGTTGTGAGCAATTTTTGGTGTAGGAAAACCACAGGTACCTAGGTCCCGCAAGCGAATTTACATGACTTAACGCAACACATTTCCATTGAGGGTATCTAGCATTATTTCCAAACGCCGAGATAGTATCCAACTCAAATAAGATTCCCCAAGTTCATTCAAGTCGAGATTTCCTAAAAGTCCAACCAAAATTCTCAACTAAACCTCCCTCCCTGCTCCGGACCCAACGCACATTCATTCGGCCACCTCTCTTCTTCAATACCATGATAAAACCCCCTATTAATCAAATCCTGCTCCGTCTCGTTCCAATAATTCTCCTTATCCGGACTCTTGACATCTAAATCTCCTAATCGCGCCTCAGACGGGAAACGCAGGAAGACAGTGCAGTCACGAAGCGTCATAGCAACAAGGAAATTGTTGTCCGGTGGGCTGTTTTTGAAGATACCGCGGGGATCCCTTCGTATTATAAGCCTTGCGTTGAGTTTGCTGCTGGGAGGGATGACTTACATTTCAGCTTGAAGACGGCGCAGATCTCTAAGAAGCGTACTGTCCCGCTGCCATCGTTCAATACGTTCGGTTTGGTCAGGAGTGTCGGCCATCAATGAAGCAGCCAGCGAGATGGCGCGGGAATCGTTTGAGATGAGGTCTAGGGGGCAGAAGAACTGCTTGTAGGGTAAGCCTTGGGATTTGCGTGTTGTGTTTTCCTTGGCGTTGCGGGCGCATTGTCGACAGCGGACGGCATCTTTGGGTGCTGAAGGGGACTGAAGAAGCCATTTGGGCTTGAATTCAAAGACTTCATCCGATGTTTCTCCTTGTTGTTGGTTAGTCGAGTCGAATTCATTGAGTAGAAGGCGCGTACCTGGCGTCATATCAGTCACAAGAAAGCCATATTCGTCATCGGCCAAATATGTCCCTCGACGCTTGGCTGGACGTAAAGGATTGGAGCCAGTTTCGAGAACCTGAAGCTCGGAATTGAGTTTCGCGATGATATCGCCGGGTTTGAGTTGCACAAGAGATTGCTCGACTACTTGGTCTGGTGAGAATAAGGGGGCGATGTGCTGGAGCCAGAGTTCTTGGGACATGGCACATGGCAGTGTAGTTGGAAGATTTTTGCGGACTCGGAGTAATTTGTCTGTGTATAGTATTAGTGAAGGTCTTTGACATGTGGGGAGTACAAATGCAAGGCTGAAGGGGTATGTAACGTGATTTGACTTACCGTCAAATATTGAAGGCGACGATGAGTCCTGTTATCCATGTCAGTATTTGTGTGTCAAAGGGACCTTTGTCTTCTTACTGATTCTAGATCTTCTGGATCTATCTCAGAGGGTGGTGGTGTGCCTTCACCATATTCTTCTAAAGCACTTGGTTGTGGAGTTCGTGGCCGTGATGACGGAATGCTGATACGGTATACAACATTGGCAGCACCTTCGTTCAGGTATGTGAGCACCACGTTATCTGGGAGTACAGGCACTTCAGTCATGGTTTCGGCTGTGATGGTGCAACGTTCAGATAGGATCTCCGGGTGTCGTTGAGATAGTACAAGGCTGACAAGTAGGGTGTCGAAGCTGAATCCGGGACATAGTGAATTTTAACCGAGGTGAGAAAATATTTGTGGATTTAAAGAGTATTTGCGGTATTTCTGTTGCTGGAAATGTGCTGGTTGAGGAGTCAGATAGGACGCATCCATAATAGTGAGCGAAGTAGGTATACATGCTCTGAGTTTTGGGGAGATGCATATGAGTGCTGGATGATAAGTGTGTGATTGTCCCAAATTTAGGTTTAGACTGGCCGGGGGTGGAACTAGCTACAGCCCAGACCCACTTGTGGCACGGGTACGCACTACTTTTCTTATACTGTACCACCTAAATTTTGCTTTCGTATTTCACAACAACATTTATTAATTCTTGACCCCGGACATCGCCATGAAGGACTGCTGGAGTGAGTGATGGTTTCAGCTCTATTCAATCCTATCGACTCCGTCGAAAACGAGAAAAGCGATCAGGTATACTATCATTTCTCCTCACTAGTCGTGCACGTGGACATAATTAATTTTTAAAGATCACAGTTGGTACTATGGGGAAGGGCCAGTACATGACCTTGCAATTATTCCAGCGCCATCTACCCGATCCCAACCAGGATCTCTTCATAGAACAATGGAGGAACACGGATAGTTTCTGCGGTTTCCCAAACCTGCCGACAGAACTGCGTCTCATGATCTGGCGCTATACATATCCAGTGTATATTGATGGACACCTTGTCAATATCACTCCGATTGACGAAATAGCCCCGTGGAATGCCCATGCTCATGACCCCCGGCGCCGAAAAGAGGACCCATTCCCAATTTCACTGTACGTCAACCACGAAAGCCGAGACGAGGCTCTGAGACACTTTTGTGTCGTCCACCAATCTCCCCCGCCGGGTCACGGAAGACTGCTCAAGCCGTTATGTTTCTACCCGGCTGAAGACACCCTTGAATTCGACAGTGGTTGGATATTTGGAAACGGACCTAAGGAATCCACTCCCACAGGACCCGAAAAATACCGAATCTTCAAGAACTTCCTTTCAGAACTGAGTTCGCAATTCTCCAGACATACAAACAAGGTGAAATTTTTGAGCATGAGTCTTCGCCATCTTTGGATTGATCCAAAGAGCCTACGGAAACTTTTCAACAAGAATACACCTGCTGGAGATATTGTGGAAGGGGACCCATATTTCTATAGTGCGATGATTTTCCATTTTCCTGCTTTGGAGTATTTCCAGGTTGAATATTGCCCCTTTTGCAATTTCGGATTTAAAGACATAATGGCGGATCTGGAGGCATTTTTGTTACAAAACAAGCATAGATTTAAAAGTGGCAAACCTCCTATACTTGGAGTCTCAGAGGATGGGTTCGACCATTCTGCAGATCACTAAAATCGGAATCCAGAAAAATAAAGAACTATCGTACACTTTCGTAATTGTCTACTTAAACCATTGTGACTTCTCTTTCTTTTCGCGTGCCCGTCTGTCATATCTCAGCTACCTCTTTCTACATGTCCGTTCTACAGCACGTCCTGAGTCGCTCTCACCTATACCATATTTTTGACACCGAGATTCTGCGCTCTGCAATATTCACCACTTTTGCATTTAGCCGACCATCAGTTGTCCAACGCATTCCAACATTGCAATCTCTCTTCAATGTATGATAAAGAGATGAGTGTTGGATGATAAGTGTGTGACTGCCCAAAATTTGTGTTTGGACTGGCCGGGGCAAAACACACCCATTTGGATGCTACTACTTTCCCAATTCTTTAAAAGTTTGTTCTTGGACCGTGGTAGATATTTCGTTAGGAAAGCTATTGAGATTCAAAGGAAGATGTTCTAGCTGAAATGGTGCTTTGTGGTGGGGAATCGGGGACGAGCTCTGTTCGTCTTCCCTTTCAAAATTTTGGCGGCATATGATAACTTGATGGTACCTAGAAAAGGGTCGGATAATTCGACCGTATCCAATGAAAATTTCACACTAGCTGCTTCTAATCTCCTGGCTATTTCGTCCACGGCACCCATTCGGTATTCGAAAAACATCACGACCCCTGGTTCCACAGGACTATTTGATTGTGAGCAGAGGACAAAGACTGGCAGGTTTTGTAACTTACGCAAGTCCAATGGAATCAAAATTGCTCTGGTACGATGTCTAATGGGGAAGACACAGCCGCGAACATCTCAGTTTGAGTTTGTCCAGCCGTGGGATTACCTTTTGGCATTTGGGAAAGCCTGCTTTTGGCCATGAGCGGAGTATCGACAAGTGTGAATCCCTGAGCAAGCTCTGGCGGCTCTGGCATCCGATTTAATCTTCTTGAGTTGATTTCGAGCCAAACCCCCTCACTAGCCATATCGGTTTCATCTAATGCCTCACCCTCCATAATGCCGTAAATGTAGCTCTCCCCAACCAACTCGTATCTGCCAGTCTGAGAGTCTTGCCGAAGTATTACGGGAACATTACAGCCAAAAAGGATGCAGACATCTGTGACCACGCATTAATTCATTGATGGCTCTCTTTGATGAGCTTTTATCGACTTACAATCCCCTTCTTGGGCATGGCCAGGAACAAGTCCAAGTCTGCGCTCTTTAGTTAAGATCAATGTCCTCCCCCAAATGACACATTGAGCTCGACGCCAAAATTCACTCCTGATAGTCCCAGGCTCTTCACGCTGAATCCGGTTCACATCGACAACGCCGGAGAGCGCGGATGCGCTGATTTCATCCCTCAATCTATGCGAAGCTGTGGGACAATATGGCGGGCCATTGATCCCATCGGGACTACGCCCCGCCACAAGTGTGTTCCAGAACTCTTCCGAAATTCCATCATCATTATCATCTAGATTACTAGCGAACTCGAACCATTCAATTGGCGTATTTCCATTCCAAGCTGGTGAAGTAGTTTCCAAGATAGAATCAACAATCTTTCCCATGACCCGTAGAGTCTTGCTTCCCTCGGGCCCACGTATGTGCCATCCTTCCTGGACCTGGGACGTACCGGATGCGCTGTAAGTGCTACGGGTTCCTGATGGGCTCACAAACGGATCTGCGTTTACTCGGATAACCTCAGGCCATCCATCATCACTACGCACCTTGAATGCCTGGAGATCCAAAGGGCAAGTCCAAGATGATAGGTTTGAATCCGCACTTAGAGGCGCCCAAGGCCGGAAGATAATATCAAGGGACCTTGATCTTGAGATAGAAAAACTGACAAATTCGTCGCACACCTGAGAAAAGGAACTGGAATAGTCGACTTTGATGATATTTAGGGTGGTTTCAAATTTGTGTTCGATCTGCTCCCTTCTCCTAGACCATTTCCCTGTGTCGTTTGCTATTCCAAGCAAGCCATAGACACAATCCTGAGGAAGGGAGGATTTGAATGAGGAAAGTGTTGTTACCAAGGTCTCTAAAGATAGTATTGGGTCCTGGGTCTTCCCGAGTTCGTTCCTTTTGAAGGCCTTATTCACGACGTCCATGAGGAGGCTCGCACCAAGCGCCTTGAAAGTGCCATATTCCGTAGACACCTGCGATTTCCGTATAAGGAGAGCCAAGCATGTCTCAAGTTGCTTCCAATCTACCGAGACGGAGCCGCACCAGATTATGGCTTTTTGTGCCACGGATATCTCCTGTACCACCCAGACTCGGTTGAACCAAGGTACGCAAATAAGTCGTACTACAGCCCTCCATTCTTCATCGAAGCCAGAATCGTGGACGACTCTATCAAAATTAGAAAAAGTATCGAGCTTTCCAATGAAGTGCATGGCTGTTTTGCTACTCTCATCCCCAGTACCTAGCCAAACATAGACTTGAGATGCACTTTGGAAAATATCTGGAACAATTGTGACTTGATGGCTCTTCTCAATTACATTCGTTTGATCGATGCATATCCAATCGACCCACAGAATCTTTTCTCCGTCTTTCAGCCGAAGGGAGCGAAGTGCCTGGCCAAGATTGGCCGGAACGGAATGCGAACGATCGTCCAGGAGAACATCGGTCCAGGAGAGTTCTGGATTCCCCCAGGTATATGACAAGGCTTCGTAAATCGTAGTAAAATCTGCCGTTGACACGATGCTACAACAAATGGGATCATCTGCGCTTAACGCTGGCTGAAGACGAGCGAGGCGAAATTCATTGGTCTGGATTGGGGAATATGTATACTTCGAATTCTCTTTAAACACGGCCTTCAGTTTGACAGACATGATAGTCTTAATTCGTGCGTCGAGAGCTATGTGTGTAGGACAGTTGGATACTTCGCCTTAAGATGATGCCTGCGGCTGGTTTCAGCCACTTCGATGTGGTTGCATGATCTGTCCAATGAAAACTCTTGCTGCTCACCGCTACCCCGCCTTTTCGTGGACATGAGTTTTGTTCAGATTGGAACTCATAATTGACAACTATGAGCGAAGAGATAGCTTCCTATGAAACATGGCCACGAAGAACTACCACTGGAACATTGCTCAAAATTTCGCACGGCCTGAAGAACAGAAATTGCGGAAATGGAGAGCCGAACAGAAACTGAGACGATTGACAAATTTACTAAACGTAGTCTTAGTAGCAAAGTTGGCAAGTAGATTCATGATACGTTCTTCTGGTATTAGTACACTGAACTTCAGAGGCACTGGGACGGAGTCGGTAGGTTTTCAATTGTCCCCTCATCGTTGGACCGGACTCAGACTCATCTTCCGATTCTGGAGGCAGAGTTGATCATCGATGTCCGGGAAACCTGATAACATCAAACGTAGCTTGATCGATTGTTTGGAAGGGTGTCTCAAAGTTGTGAGCTATCAATATAATTTCAGCAGGTGGAACGTGATGAAGTAGGATATGGAGGAGTAGTTGCATGCACCGAAGACTAGCGATATTGCATGTCCTCTGGGGCTAAAGGTTCCCCGTGATAATAGCGATTGGTTCACTGACGAAGAAGCTGAAGATTGCCGTAGCTACCGAGGTACGGCAGTACCCTGGGCTTTTGGGCTGCAACCCTTAACTCCGTGCAGAGACGAAAACCGCAACCAACATATTATGTATGTTTAATCTATCCTCCAGCAGAACCGTTCGATGGCCCCAGACTCCCGCTGACATACACCACCAAAACTGCCGCATACGCAGCTGTTGCGCCAAAAACCTCAGCTCTCCTCGCACTAGTGAGCAACCCACCACAACCGCGAACAGCGAAGTAAATAACGCCACCATGCCCAATCTCAAGCGCCACGAACGATTGTATACAAGTGAGAGGCAGGCCATGGCCCCGAGGAGCAATATTCCGCTAAGGATTGCGGCGATGGTGTGTCCGGTCAGTTGGACTGCGCGGTCGGAGTAGTAGAATATGTCGAGGTCTGGTAGAGGTTGGCGCTTTCTGTCCTAATAATCTGTCAGTGTCGATACTATTTTAAATTTTAGATCTTTGCTTCATACTCTAAAACAGTACGCACAAGTGTACCTCAGAAAACTGTTCAGACGATCGTCTTCCGAAGGCGGACTTAGGGTAATTAAATCTTTGGGCTCATCAAGAAGGCCTTCGTCATCACCAAGAAGTACGTTCCCATCTTTACGAACGAAATACCGTTTGAAATTTGACAACGAATGACTAGGAGGCGGCTTGAAGCTTCTGACTTGCTGCTCTTGGATCAACGCCTCTCCTAGTTGAGCAATATCGTCAGCATGGCCTTCGCGATTGGCTGAAACTGTTCAAAACTTACGGTATTCTCTCATCGCATGCTTAATCTTGTTGTGGAGTTCGACCCGCTCACTAAAATACTTGGTACGATGGCTTCCGTCTCCGGTCTGAAGGTTTGAGTTGGTATCTCCATCCTGTGAAGTCTCGCGGCCTGCGGCTGCTTTCAGGCTCAGATATTCGCGGGCTGAAATTCTAAGCCCCGAATTTCCGGGTGCGTTGTTCGCATCTTCTTCGTCGAGTCTCTTCAGCTGGAGTCTCAAGTCGTTCACGTTGCTTTGCAGATACAGCAGGTTTCTCGCACCAAGTTCTCCAAAAGAACGGAATATCGAGGCATCATTGTCTTCATTGATGAAGTATGCAAGACTTGGAAATCCTTCTAGCCGCCTTTGAAGTCTCCCAGATCCGCCTGGCCCGCTCATCTTGTCTCTTTCGTGTGGATCAGGCTGCATGCTTTCTCGATTTTGTATTTCAAACTCGTGATCGGTGCCCAGCCAATTAGTAGAGGAAGGAAAAGCCACCAGCCTCATGCGAGAATTACAACAGGCCAGAAACTTTGCTTTCTTTGTTTCGACAGGACATACACCCCGACAGGTTCATCAAGTCTCGTATGTGCGCTGACTGCCATCTATCTACTCGTCCATCTCCCGCTAATCTAGGCGCTGCAACAAGCCTCATCCACACACTCACCAGCGATCGGCTTCGCAATATCAATATCGCAGAGAATCGACAGCAGGACCCAAGAAGGCCAGGCAACTGGCAGTCCACAAGCGCATGAGGATGACAAGATTAGGGCTCGGTTTTTCGGGCTTCATGCTAGCGACCAGTCTTCAGTTGCGTTAGAGCAAGCTTGAGCAGACAAAGCTTGTGAGAAATGATCAAGGAGCCCCAATGAATCAACGATTTCGACAGAGACGCGAATGCTTGGACTTCCACATAATGGGATACCTTTCAAAATCCTCACACCAAAACCTTTCGATCTTGACATGTTTCCTAGCTTAGGTACTACGATCAAACCTTTAGCGTCGTATGTAATCTTCTATACAGACGCCGAGCGAACACAAAAGAGTGGGCACACAACCAAGAGCGATGGAGGATATACCCAGGATCCACGCCCATGACTGGCGCGGAAGAGTGCTAGCTGCGAGACACCGCTGCTTTAAATTACGATCTCAGGTCCGCGAAAAACGCGTCGAATTGAGAGCGAAAGAGGCAGCAAAGTCCACCAGAACCGATGCGGTTTTTGCGTTTATCCGAAGGACTCAGCACGACCCTCGTGACCTCGCTCTCGGATCGGAGTCTTCGATATATGGGAACAGACCTATAAAGGATCTAATTCAAGACCTTCAAAACGCAGCAGATGAATACGAGATTGTTGCAGATGCTTATGATAAATTGCGAAACGCCTTAGACGACGAAGAATCCGTGCTTGAAGAAATGGAGGAACAGATCCATCCAAATCTAGCTCCACAAGAGCTCAGTCTCGAAGCTATATATCATTGTGATAGTTGTCGGGGTACCATTACCGGTGCTTATTTCTATTGCAGTTCTTGCGATATCAGTACTTGCTTTTCATGTGCAGAGAATGGACTCTCCTGTGCCTCCCAAGATCATATTCTGCTGAAGCGGGTATTTGACACCAAGACCCGCGCTTTCGTGGACGAGCAATTATACACAGCCGCGCGAGGTCTACGAGTGCTCGTCAGAGGCCAATTAATCTCAGGAATTGGTGACACCGGATCAGATGAGACAATCATCTCAGAGCAGCGATGTCGTGAGATGGGAGAAGAAGTTGTTTCTGATCCAAATAGGATCACTTTAGCCAATGGCAGGGAAATGCTCTCAATGGGAACAGTCAATATACCCGTTGCGTTCGCAGACTCTCCTGACCAGCTTACAATGGTTATTGCACGGGTAGTGAAGGGATTTTCCTTCGACATCCTGCTAGGAAACCCGTTCTTGCAAGCAACACATACGATGCAAAAATATATCCATCGTTTCACACGCTGTCTTTTTCCAACTAAAAACCTGTGGTCCTTCTACCGAATCGGCGAGACAGCTCAACGATTCCACGCAACGATGGGTAATAATATCTCTTTCGCTGGACTTGCGGATACCGGCTCTCGCCGGAACGTCATGAGCTCCAAGTGGGCGTTTAAGCATGGCTTTGAGATCAGATCGGAAACGCACAATATAGGCTGGATTACATTTCCTGTGGGCCCTGAAGAACCTACTATTGGACAAGTGCACACTTCAATTTCTTTACCTAACGAAAAACTCGTACCGATCGTTTTTGATGTTTTACCAACGTGTCAATTACCGGTCGTGCTAGGAGTCGACTTTGTGCTAGACAATGATATCTATCAAAAGTATGCTAGCTCATTCTACTATCTGCAGAGGAATGGAGACGGCGCGGAGCCGTCTTGTATGGGAATGGGCCGAATCCCATGGTTCGCAAAAATTGGTGGAAGCATCAAAAACGTAGTTGATGCAATCAGTAAAAAAATTACTTGTAGGTCCAACTCCTGCCTTTGTTGGGAATCTACACTAATTTTCTTAGCTGTGAATACATCCACAAGTCTAGTCGAAAGTCAGAACTTCACGGACAACATAAATCTCGGTCGGGAAGAGAGTTCGCGCTCGGATACTGCTGAATTGAGACGACAACTCGCATGGGACAGAACCTACGATGGAGGCAAGACAGCATCGGTCGAAGAAAGGAATACGGAAATTCAAAGACGAAGAGCCCACGAAGGAATCCTCTATCCTGATAACCAATCAAACCCGGTTATCTCCCTTAACCCCCACCGTTATCCTGATCCGAGTTCTATTTCCGAGAGTTCAACTCGAATTTCTACTGCCGAAAGTAATCAATTTAGAGACACGGAGACGGGAGGCTTGGCCGCGGTCCGTGATCCTCCTCAACGCTGTTCTGCCGATGGAGGGAGTCTAATTAGGAGTTCGGACCTTCTGGAAAGGACCGAGCGAATTTTCCTTTGTACGACGCCATTTGGGCAGCTTGAAGCTGCGCAGTGGCAGACAGAATGAGTTCGGTTATCGTGGTCAATTGTCTATTGTAGGAGTAGCTCGAGCGGCTGGAGTTCAAGGGTCCGTTTTCATACTATCAGACTGATTCCATGATTAATTTCTCACTTGATTGAAATTTAAATATACGATCTTACTACCAAGTGGACATTGTGACATAATCAAGTGCAAAGTCTGTGATGAGCTTCTTCCCGGCTTTATGCTGCATCGTCTTGCGGTAGCTCGCAATAGACAGAAGAAGCGGCACTAATTCTGAATGTGCCATGCCGAGTGGAATATTAAAACTAAACAAAACCAGTGCCGCTTTTCTGTCTACCAGGATATGGATTAACCGCTGGCGGTTTCCTCTTTCGATCGAGGGGTTGCAGTGAGGCAGAAAGTAGCTGCGCCTCACTTACAGCAAAGCCTCATCGCTCTTTCCCTCCGATGTCTTTCCTGGTCCCAAGGCTTCAAATATTTCTGATGCGTTTCGTATTTCTAAGAATCTCCCCTCAGTTTCGTCCTTCAAATAACAATGTCAAACCAATCCCATAGGACCTCAGCGGTCCACGCCTTAGCACCTTTAATGCGTCAGCCTCGCGAGGCTACCGGCAGGCGGGACACACAGCGCGGTAGCCCGGTCCCCGAGTGGCCCCTTTCAAATAAAGGTAATCACGAGAGGGATTGATTCTAGAAGTATTCAT